>ERZ791897.385-NODE-385-length-35977-cov-2.909777_pt1 | contig 35977 bp, 45 predicted proteins | sample MGYA00510152_ERZ791897 | MGnify/ENA primary metagenome ERZ791897 (study PRJEB30046, sample SAMN00792050) | human gut metagenome | study: EMG produced TPA metagenomics assembly of the A metagenome-wide association study of gut microbiota in type 2...
ATTTTTAAAGTCGTTAATAACTGTTAGAAGCAAATCCGATTGTCATCAGCGTCTGCCTCATCGACAACGATAACTACTATACCGATATTCTGAGCTTTCGTCAACGCTATTTCCATATTTTTTAAACGTTTTTTCAAAACACAAACTTTAAAGCTCCAATACTATAAAATAATTCTCAAATTACGATCGATACGATCCAAAATAAGTGCTATTGTCTATGTTATAAAAAGGGACTTTACTGAATGATTTAAAATTGTTTACGTTTTTGTTTAATTTGACGATTATTCTTCAAAAAGGCCCTAATTGCTGTTAAAATCTTAGCGATAATTGAATATAAGAAAAATAAAAGGAGTTTTATATGTCGACTTTAATCGATTTTATCCTTCACATTGACACCCATCTGATTCAGATTGTTAATCAATTTGGCGATGCCAGCTACCTAATCCTGTTTCTGATTATTTTTATTGAAACCGGTGCGGTAATTTTGCCATTTCTGCCTGGTGACTCGCTACTATTTGCCGCCAGTGCACTAGCTGCCAACGCAAGCTACCACTTAAATATCTGGATTTTTGCATTTGGCTTCTTAATTTCATGTCTTTTAGGCGATTCAATTAACTTCCTGATCGGTCAAAAAATCGGCAAGAGCCTATCAAATCACTCATGGTTCGGAAAATTGATCGATAAACAGAGTCTTGAAAAAGCAGAAGCATTCTTTGAAAAACATGGTGCTCCTGCGATCATCCTGGCTCGATATATGCCAATCATTCGTACTTTTGCTCCTTTTGCTGCAGCTGGATCCGGTTTCCCATATCGGCGTTTTATCCGCTACAGTATCGTTGGATGTGTAAGCTGGGTTGCCATCTGTTGCTCGTGCGGCTATTTCTTTGGTAATCTGCCTTTTGTCCAGGCCCATTTCTCGGCAATCATTCTGGCAATCATCGTGGTTACCCTGATGCCTGCCGTAATCAGCTTTATTAAATCAAAGCTCTCAAATAAGTCTGCTCAAGTAACGGTTGATTCGCCATTGAATCAAACTCAAGAGCAGGATGGTGAATAGCCACCAGATTCCAAACAACATCGCGAAAAAATCATCGGGAAACAAATTAATAATTGGATTGCTGGTCGGTGAAAACACCCAATTCATATTAGAAAAAGCTAGATAATGGAATTTGATAAAAAAGTCATCAAAATCTACGATAATCATCATCCCGACGACTATCAACAATGCCAATAGATTCTTCAATGGACCTGACAGTTTCCAAAGCTGCCAGGTCTTTTTTTCATACTGTATGATTCCATATGCGCCAAACAATGCCAATCCAGTTATAGCAAGTGCCGTTATGATCAAATGTCTGACATCGCTAAAATGCTCAACGGCACCTTCAGTCATTGGAATCCCAGCTAAGTGCAAAGGCGGCTGTGGCCAAGGCTGAACAAGATACATTAATAAATGACGATAATCTTTTAAAACCACTGCATTTGAAAGATTCAAAAAGTGCGATGGAATCCTTAAAATCAACGGCGAGATTATCAAGACTAAAAAAAGGGCAAGCCCAGCCGCCGCGACAGTTATCAACAGCAACGCAAGGATTGTCCCAATGGCTTCAACTATTTGTTTTCTAAACGTTCCATTCATCAAGCGTCTTCACCGTATAAGTTGGTTTAATTTCCACATGTTCAATATCGGCTGGCTTTGAAAGACCGGTATAGACAAGGAGCGTGTCAACTCCAGTATTAATACCGGCTTGGACATCGGTCTGATAGTTATCACCGACCATCAGCACCTCTGATTTTTTCAGTCCACTAGCCTTTAAAACCATCTCAACAATGGTTTTTTGCGGCTTGCCGATCATGATTGGGTCTTGCTGTGTAGCATAGCGAACCAGTTCAACCAAAGCACCAGCACTTGGAATCATCCCTTCTTCGCTTGGCAGATTGGTATCGCCATTCGTACCGATAAAAACAGCACCAGCTCGAATACAAAGCGTTGCAATCTTAAACTGCTCATAAGTCACGTTACGATCCAAGCCAACAACGACATAGTCAGGATCTTGATCAGTCAATTGCATGCCCTTATTTAACAAAGCATCTTTTAGTCCTCGTTCCCCGATTACGTACACTCGGCGCTTTTGGCCAGCATGCTGTACCAAATAATCAGCGGTTGCCATTGCAGAGGTATATACATTAGCCGCCGTTACGTTAATATCATGATTTATTCTTAGATTGGCAGCAACTTCTTTTGGACTGCGGGTACTATTGTTGGTAACAAACAGAATCTCTTGCTGATGCTCCTGCAAGCGCTTGATAAAACGTGCAGCAGCTGGGATTCTTTCCTTACCGCGATAGACCGTACCATCTAAATCGATAAAATAGCCTTGATATTGTTTCATGCTTTCTCTCGCTTATTATTCTTATTTTTTACTATCAGTCTTTGACGATGCTTACCGGTTTTTACGCGACGCACTTCCTGGTTCTTACGTTCTTTTAAAGGCGGCTGCTTGAGCGATTGTCGAACCTCTTTGACGGCTGCGCCCGACTGATGTTTTTTACTGTTCCCAGAAACTTTGCGCCGATTTGAAAACCGTCTGCCAGACCGCCGATTCTTTCTTGGCAGCTGCACCTCTTGATTATGGATGATGAAATAGGCACAGCCAAAGTTGCAGTCTTCATACAGATAGTCTTGAATCGTCTGCATCCCCTGCTCAGGATTATACTGTGGATTATCAGGGCCATAGAAGCCACGCAACCGCAGCTGTCCATATCCCCAATCACCAACTATATAGTCATACTTACCCAGAATGGAACTAAAACGATCAGCAAGTGCCTCAGAATTAAAAGCGTTTTTGTAGTCAGCAACCAGCGTGTAAGGATGATTGTTGATCAAAAAATGCTGCTGATCTTGCTGCAGAATCCGAAAAACGCCTTGCCGCTGCATCTGGCGACGTTCAATGTATTCTTCAACTTTACTGCGATTGATATCAGCCACTCCTTTCTTGTTTAATAAATATCCAAACCATTATACTCACTGCTATGATCTAATGTCGAGTCAGCTTTTCTGCCTTTATCCGGGCAATCGTCTCAACTTCTGCCAGTGTCAAGGGCTCGCCAAATGCCGGCCGTTTTTTTAGATATTCCAGTTCTGGGGAATCAATCCCGACATTAACGTTTTCTTTTACTGGAACGGCATAGTGATGAATATGACCATGCAGATTTATAATCCGAGGTGCAATCCCTAGCATCATTGGATAATGCGTCAGATAGTACTGACAATGATTATACCTAATCAAAGCCCCAACATCATGAAAACTGAATTTAGGCTGACCATTTAAGTCATAATTATGAGCAGCCAGATATTTAAACAGTTCTCTGCGATCATGGTTGCCTTTGATCAGCACCAGGTGACCATGCAGCGCATTTAAAATCTCAAAAATCGCTTCCTCGGCTCGCTTGGCTGGCTTGGCAAAATATACGGCAATATCGCCTAAATGATATACAATGTCATTTTCGGCAACCTTAGCATTCCAGTGTTCAATAATCTGCTCATCCATCTGTTCGGTATCAGCAAAAGGCCGTGGCGCAAAATCGTCAACTCCTAACAGATGCTGATCCAAAAAGTGAGTATCAGAAGTCACAAAACGCATCATTATCACTCCTAAACACAAAAATGGGACGCTCGCCAGCGTCCCATTTTGATTTTAACAGCAACTACTTGCTGGCTTTTTTAAGTCGTTCGATATCATGAACGATCATTAATTCTTCGTTAGTTGGAATCAGCAGCGTCTTAATCTTAGCATCATCAGTCGACAGATCACGCTCTACGCCACGAATGTTGTTCTTTTCTGGGTCAATTGCAATACCAAAGTAGCCCAGCTTGTCAGCTACGGCCTGACGAACGGTGATGCTGTTTTCACCAACGCCCGCAGTAAAGACAATGGCATCTGCTCCACCCAGTTCAGCAATGTAGGCGCCGATATAGCGAACGATCCGGTTGACATAGATGTCCCAAGCCAACTGTGCGCGCTCATTGCCTTCGTTTTTGGCTTTTTCAACATCGCGCATGTCGCTGGAAACTCCAGAAATCCCCAGCAGACCGGATTTGTGGTTAAGCATGTCAACCATTTCATCGCTAGAAACGCCCAGCTTCTTTTGGACGAAAGCAACCAACGATGGATCAACATCCCCAGAGCGAGTGGCCATCGTAACCCCGGCTAATGGTGAAAAGCCCATCGAAGTGTCAAAGGACTTGCCACCCTTAATAGCAGTAATCGAAGCCCCAGCACCAATGTGGCAGGTAATCAGCTTTAGTTCTTCCAATGGTCGACCAAGCATTTCAGCTGCCCGGGCCGCTACGTAACGGTGACTGGTACCATGAGCACCATACTTGCGGGCACCGTACTTCTCGTACCATTCATAAGGAACACTATAAAGGGCATTCATTTTTGGCATATTGGCATGAAAAGCAGTGTCAAAAACGGCAACTGCAAATGCATCCGGCAAGACTTCCTTAAAAGCCTTAATACCTTGTAATTCAGCTGGGTCATGCAATGGTGCATATTCAGCCAGCGCATCGATCTTATTCATAACGTCTTCATCGATGACAACCGAATCCTTAAAGTATTCACCACCAGCAACAATCCGGTGACCAACAGCCGTAATTTCATCATAGCTGGCAACGATCTTCAAATCCAGCAGCTGCTTGAGCAGATATTGAACTGCAGCTTCGTGGTCAGCAAATGGCTTATCTTCTTTCAGCTTTTGACCGTCACCATACTTGATTTCGGCATGGCCAACTTCCAGACCGATACGTTCAATCTGACCTTCTGCTACTACTTCTTCGCTTGGCATGTCAAACAGCTTGAACTTGACGGTCGAACTGCCGGCATTAACAGCAATCGTTTTTGACATTGGCGTAATCTCTCCTTTTACTAACTCTCAACTTTTAAGATTTGCAGCTACCCATGCATCAATCTGATTCATAAAGGCTACAAATTCAGCACGCTTCTTGACTGACGGAAAACTGCCCAACAAAACCTGTTTGGCTTGATGACTGCCACCACCTTGACGCTGCAAAAGAAGAATCGATTTTTGAGCAGCTTGATTCTTAAAAAGATCAGCTGGCAGATTGATCAATCCTTGGAAATGCGCTACCGAGTGGATCCACTTAACAAAGCCCATCGTCTCTTCAGTCTGGAAGAGATTCGACGGTACCAAAAATACGCCAAAGCCGCCTGGTTTAAGGTAATTCATTGATTGTTCGATCAACAGATGATGAACGTATGAATGTCCTTTTTCAGCACGGGTCTGATAATTTTTTGTATTTTCATCAAGCGGGTAGTATCCAACTGGCAGATCTGAAACCGCCAAATCACTTTGCGGAATCGTCAAAGGCTCAATGGCATCTTGGTGAAACAGCTCAACCGGCTCTCTTTGTAATGAGACGCTGACGCTGGCAACTGCCAGCAGCTCATCATCATTATCGATCCCGTATCCCTGTACTGGCTGATCAATGGCCTCTTGCAGGTGGTTCATGACCGTTGTTAGCAGATTAGCCGTGCCTACTGCCGGATCAAAAATCGTATATGGATGATTGCGATCAATGATTTTTTCAATCAAATAGGCCATCATGATTCCCAAAGTATCGGGCGTCATTTGATGATTGGCTTGAATCGCATCCTTACGAATCACTTTTAACAGATCCAGCTGTAGAAGACGTCGTACTGTCTCGCGGTCGGTATGCAAAAGATCCAGCTGCTGATATAGCTTGTTTAGCTCAGCAACCGTCTCTGGCTTAGGCAAACCATCCTCGACACGAACCTTGCCATTATCAACCAGATTTTCAGCATTTTCGAGAAATGCATCAAGATAAGAGCTGTTCAAATCTGCCTGTAACAGTTCCGTTGCGCGATCAAATGGTACAAATAGTTGTTCTGGTGTTGCCAGTTTTGGTCACTCCCATCCTCATTCGTCGTACGAAATTAGTTTACCTATTTTTACCGACAAATTCAAGGAAGCGCCTCGTCTTCTTGAAACTTAAAAGATGATCCGTCATTGAGACAGACGATTGTCAGCCTGTCCTCATGCTTGACGATTCCTTTATTAAAGTCCGCATTATCTTTGCCACCAGTCAAATTTAGCATTGTCTGTGCAATGAATTGGTCGCTAAGACGATGAATCAGTTTTGCTTGGCCAGCCTGATATCGATATTGAGCCAAAACGGCTGCTGTCGTAATACTCAGCATGATCATCGCCGCCAGCAGCGTACTGCTTTTGCGACGGTGCCAGACAGATAACCGCTGTTTGCCGGTATCCATTGCTTCTTTTCACCTCAATTTCTAACCGTTGCCTGCCAAGCTGTTTAAATGTTGCCGCTTGAACCTGATAAAGCATTGGCAAATAACCACCACCATGCTGCAGCCGTAGGAATATTCGACCATTTTCAGCCGTCAGCTCATAATACTTCTTGGTGGCAGCTCCATACAGCACCGCATGCTGTTCATCCTGACATCGATAAAGACTGAAATGCCGATCCGATAATTCCAGCTCGGTTACGAATAAATACCAATCCGTCGGCATATCCAAAGCACGCTGATTGACTTGATCAACAATCTTGATAGTCTGCCCCAACGCCAAAACTGTCACCATACTGATCAGTAGCGCCATCATGCTTTCTGCCAGCGTAAATGCTGATCGTCTCAAGCCATTACCGCCTTTCCAGTTTTAGAATGCACTTTCCCGATCGTTCAACGACTACCCTACTATGATCAGCGGTTGCCACTAGCTGAGCTCGAATGATCCTGACGCGGCCTTGGTGGCTTTTGAGAGCATCACTGGCCTCTTTAGCCAGTCGACTTGCTGCCAGCTGTTCATCAGCCAGTTTTCTTTGATGATTCAATTCATTTAGGCCAGTCATTAAACAAACGATACTGAGCGCGGCAATCGCCAATGCCGTTACACTCTCACCCAGCATGACTGCCCGATGCCTTTTTTTGCGTTGCATGTACATGATAACTCCCCCATGCCAACTGAATTCTGATTTGATAATCCGTATTGTCCAAGGTTGAAACAAACTCCTCTGTCTGTGGACTGACATAGCCCGTTTTTTTCATCTCGATATCATTGAACCGTCTGACCGACAACGTACTTGGCACATTTATATGCTCGGTGCCGCTTGCCCAGGAAAAGACAACCTGACTGTGGCTCTTTAGGTAAAAAACATGGGTTGACTCGTTACTGGTCTTTGATCGTACCTGAGCTGCCTGCCATGCTTGACGAAAGGTCTGCCAAAACTGACGCTCTTCGTTTTTCTGAATGGTTCGCTGCATTGAGGGCCAGCCAATCAGCATCGTCAACGCAGCAATTCCCAAGACAATTATCATTTCAATCAAGCTCTCTAAAATTATTTATGGGTAATAAAAAAGCCTTCCTAGCAAATCTGATAGGAAGGCTTTAGAGTTAGATGTAGAAAGTTTTGGATCAACTAGATCCATATAATTCGCAAGGCTATTATACAATATTTGCTTGAATTGTCAACACTAAATTTGTAGTGTTTGGCCAACATAAATTACATTTGGATCTGCAATACTGTTTTTCTGTGCCAGTGTTTTCCAAGTAGTTCCAAACTTAGCCGCAATACTAGACAACGTATCGCCAGCATGGACCGTGTAGGCATTGGATTGTCCTTGCGTAGCCTCACCAACATAAATCTTTTGACCAACGTAGATGACATTCGGATTACTGATGTGGTTAAGGCTGACCAGGTTTGAAACAGTTGTCCCAAACTTATTTGCGATTGCGGACAGTGTATCTCCTGCTTGAACATAATACGTTGATTCTTGGCTAGCTGTACCAGTGACTTTAAGCACTTGACCCGGCCAGATCTGGTTAGGATCACCAATACCATTGACTGCTGCCAAAATCTGGTACGTTGTGCCATACTTAGCCGCAATCGCCGATAAAGTATCGCCTGGCTGAACCGTATAAGTACCAGTAGCTGGGTGACCAACATGTTCTACTGGTTGTGGTGCTGGAATTGATACTTCTGGCACTGAGCCAGTGCTTGAACTAGCAATCGTAAAGGCGCCATCAAAGTCATACGATGTATCAATACTCATGCCGAGACCATTGTCAGTCCATTGCCAAGCAGCGGCGTTATCGATACCCAAATCGGTAATACCATAACCGGCTTCCCAAATCTTAGCGTCGCCAAAACCATGACTATTCAGAATGCCACCAGTAAAGAATGACTTCATTGAGTACAGACCAACGCTAGCATAGCCCAATGCCTTAACTTCATTCAAAAAGGCTGCGGTTGCTGAATTGTAGTCTGCTGCCGAATGCACTTCGGCATCATCAATCATCAGCGTATCGCTTGTCATACCGTACTGCTTAGCAATTTTAACGAAGAATCGCGCTTCGTTTTGAGCATCTGCATTACTCGTATAACGCGCAAAGTGGTAACAGCTAACCCGCAATCCTACTGCAAGCGAATTGCGAATCTGTGCTGCAGCACGAGGATTTACATAAGCAGAACCGTCTTCTGAACCTTCGGTCAGCTTAACAACGACCCCCATAACTCCTTGGTCCTTAGCGCGTTGGAAGTACTCAACACTGTCTTCTTGATAGCTAGAAACATCAATGAACAAATTACGCATTACTTTACCCCCTTAGGATTAATTGCCGCTACTGAGCCTTGTGCTGGTTTAATATCATTGCCTGGTACAACCGTTGGCGTCAGTGAACTCTGTTCATAAGCAGATTGCACCGCATTTTCCGCTGCTGCTTGATTAACTTCAAACCCATTGCTTTGCATTGCTTGCTGAACATTCTTAACTGCCAAGTTAAACTTATCTTTGCCAGTCATATTCTGACCAACCAACGCTGCAACTGAAGTGTCAGCTACTTGTTCTAGCAATCCCCAAGCTACCTTAGCCTGCTCGGTTTGTGCGTGGGTCTGCTTAGCATCTAGCCACGGCTTAACATATTTCCAGGCAAAAGAAAAGAGCGCCACGAGCGCTCCCGACTGGATCAACCATTCTACAATATTGTTAATTTCTTTCATCTTATACCATCCTCCAGATGCTTAATTCTTTCATCGTGAGAAATTAATTCTTCTGAATGTTTTTCTAGGCGACGATTAAACTCTTCCTGACGATCCGTCTGCTTATTGATAGTATTATTTAAAATCCCCATACTATCTGTTAATCGGCGGATTTCTTGAGTTACTGGTGTCAGAAATGATTTAAAAGTTGTTTTAGTAACCCAAACCAGTAAAGCAATCACTCCAGAAATTACACCACAAACACTTGCTACTTCGTCCCAATCAACATGCACATATTTGCCTCCTTCCTTATCAAAATCTGCGCAAACAAAAAGCGCCCTATCAGTATCCAAACCGATGAGCGCTGGCGAGTGTGCTACCTGAGCAGTCGCTTAATTAATTTTTTAACGTGCTTACTAGGCACGATGATGATCAGAAGGAACCAATGTCCCATAGGAGTCACCTCCTAATGCACACAGGCTTAAGTGGGAGCTACCCACTCGGTGCGCAATAAACATTGTATCATAAATAGGATGTGATATAATATAGGCATGATGATTAGAAGGCCGGTGCGCAAAACGGTACTGAGGTAGCTCCTCACGTACCGAACCGGTTGAGGACGCTTAATAGGCGTCCTTTTTATTAGCTCACAGTATTATGCTGTGGGCTTTTTTGTCTGCCTTTAAGCTTAACTGACAGCCGTATTAGCTGATTGAGCAGCATTGGTAGACCCAGAATCAGATGCAGTAGCAGATGATGCAGCTACGCCTAAGATTTGGTTCTCTTGATCAGCGCTCAGGTCACCGACTTCAACAAACAAATCCAAATCGTCTTTAGTAAACAACTTCATCTCGTAGTAGCTCTTGTAGATGCCGAACATAAAATCATTAGCCATATCTATCCCTCCTAAGCGTTCGTTGTAGTGGTGTCAGTTGCCTGCTTTTTCTTGATCTCGGTTAATTCCTTAATCAAGTTGGCATTAAGCTTGCTCTGTGTGGCTACACTTGTTTGCAAGGCAGCGATACGAACCATCAACTGCTTGTTGAGTTGGTCCTGCGCATCTGGCTCTGGCGTAGCTGGCTTGTTGAGCGCATCGATTTCTTCTTGCGTCAGCGTCTCAACCCACACGTTTTGCGTAGTGTCAAATTTAGGCTTGTACATACCACGACCATCTTTGTCATATGGCACGACAAGCGTTTCATTAGCTTTCAAATCTGAGCCCTTTGGCACGATCGTAAAGTAGTCAAAGTAGCCATTGTCATCATAGTGGTAGGCATTGACCAGCTCACTTACCCATTCCTTGCCATTAAAAAACTGTGACCCGTCAGCCGGTGCCACAGTCGTTTGATTATCTTCGAGTTTGGCATCTGTACTAACCTGCACCGCATCAAGATACCGGTACGTACGATCTTTGGTGTCAAATTCATAGACCACAATTGTATCGTTCATTTCATTACTCCTTTCAGTCAAAGTGAATCCAGACCATTGAAACATTACCGTTGCCGATATTGCCTATACTATCTCCACCCCAAGCGATAAAGTCAGTACTCCCGCCTGCAGTTCGCTCTGCAAAATAACCATTTTGTTGCGCCGCGCCGCTCACAACATGTGAAGGAGCATATTCAGCGGCAACCCTCATACAAGGAATTTCAGAATTAAGTTTAGGCACCTTAATGTATCCGGCTTCAAATAAGCATAGTTTAGCATCCCCGATTTGGGTATAAAAAAGATCATTAAACTGTGAGCTCGCACCATTTAACCAAGTGCAGCCAGGTGAAACTTTATGCCAGTTTAGATTTGCAAGATCAGTCTTACCAAAGTTGTCATTGATAATTTTGGTCCAATTTTCGGTTGGAATTAGTTGTGTTAAAGCCATTTTTTGTCCTTTCCAGGACTGACCACACTAGCTACGCGGCAATGATCATACTGATATATGAATCGAAATTACCGATACTGAAACTATAGCCATTAATAATGCTGATTTTACCGTTGCTAGAATTAAACTCCAGGCCAGATGCCGGAGAACTTCCTACTGTACCTACTTGTGCAAAGTAAGTAGAGATAGGCTGGTAAATATTGCTTGCCAACTGAATGATATCCAAATGAGCGTTAGACGCAATGTTACTTGGAATCGTTACATAGCCAGCAATTTCGATAACTACACGTTTTTGACTTCCGATGGTTTGCGTTGCTTTTCGCCAACAAAGGTTTTGAGCTTTCCCCAAGCCATTTAAAGCCGTGATACCAGCAGTTGTCCATTCCGTAAAATCACCAATTTGGCTCAAGTCGTTGTTTAAAGCGTTAAGCCAGTCCTCTTGTCCATTCTTAATTGTTTGAACCATCAATTGTCACCGCCTTTCATCGAGACGGCAACTAAGCTAACAGAAGGGGTTAAGTTACCCCCCACGAAATATTTACAAACGTAATCATATTTATGCCTCCTTTGGCCAGAATGTTACTTGACGCCACTTAGACCAAGCATTGTTCTCATATCCGCGCACAAAAGCGTTCTGGTCAGCGTCCGTGAAAACCTGTAGCAAGTGTGATGCATTGCCATGAATGCTAAGCATTCCTAACTTGCCATTTGGCAGATTGCCGGCAGAAGTCGTTGTTACATAGTAGCTCATACCAGGCGTGGTCAACGTGTTCAAGTCGTTACCGGTATTCTGAGCTACCATATAGCCTTTCACGTAGTTCTGCATATCAACGGTTGTTGGGATACCCTTTGTGTTGATCAAACTCGTTGCAGTCTCCAAAGCCGACTGAGCAGACTTAAGCTGTGCAGTCAAAGTTGCAATGGATGTCCCCTTGATCATCTCATCTGCTTTTAACTTTAAGTCGTCGATAAGGTCTTCAAGCCGGTTGCTGTAGCTATCATGCAACGTATTCAAACTAACGGCTTGATCAAGTACGTTGAGATTGAAATCTAGAGTAGAAATCTTCTCGCCAGTCTCTGGTTTAGTCACAACAAAAGTACCTTTCATCGCGCCTGGATTTTGAAACATTTCTGCTGCCCAGATCACAGTGAAAAAGCCTCGTTTAAAACGGTCCGACTGTGCAACTTCCTTTGCGCAGTTTGACATCACAAATGCCTTGCCCTGACTGTCAGTTGCTTCGACTTGAAAGCCATATCCCGTCATGTCGAATGGTCGCCCGTCCATTTTCAGCGCCAAAGGCATCGGCGCTTGGCTGTCGCCAATACGGCCTTGGAAATACGGCGTCAAGTCTACAACCGATCCATAATTGGATTGTGCATCGCGCACCAAGTCTAGGACAACACGCGTATTAGTGTCTGCCATAATCAGTCTCCTCTCATATTATTTGCATATTGTTCGAGCCGAGCAAACAGCTCAAAAGCTCGTTTAAAATCATCATCTAAAACCGTCTCAACCTCGTTAAAAGCTAATGACTTCGGCATTGCTAAGTAATACGGCGGTGTTAATGGCTGACCGTCTGCGTCCCAATCAATCAGACTTTGAGCGTTGTACAGTGTAACCAAGTCGTTAATGTCAGCAGCCATTTTCTTCATCACTCGAAAAAGCCATTGACGCGCCTGCCGATTGAGGACATCTGTTTGACATTCCTCAACACGTAGTGTTGGTACTGTTTGCTCATCATTAGCATCAACTTCAATTTCCAGCTGATACAGTTCTGCAATTTTCTGATACACCTTTTTAACGTTGTCGGTTACATAACTAATTAAATCCATTAGCTATCCTCCCTTTGGCCAGAATGTTACCTGACGCCAGGCTTTCCAGCTGTTGACCCAGTGCTGCCGAATCCAAACATCACCAGAGTTAATCTGGTAGATCGTCTGAATAATCATGTCGCCATTGTGGTATGAGTCAACCTTCATCACGAACCAATCACCCATATCAGTACCGGTGGTCGGATGATTAGTGTAGTTAGACAACGAGTTAGGCATGTAGTATTTGCCTGTAGTCGTGTAGCTATTAAGGTCTCCGCTTGATACGGTTGTCGTATCATCGGCATCAGGTATGCTTGGCTTCCCAGCAATGTTAGCCCACGTCAGGTCAGATTTGTTGACCTTGCTGTTCAACGCGGTGGCATTGCTGTTGGCCTTGCTCAGCGCGCTGTCAGCAGTGTTTTGAGCCTCAGCTACATTCTCCACAGTAGCTAAGTCAATCGGCTTGCCGGAAACATTATCCCAGGTCAGATCGGTTTTATTGGCTTTGCCGGCTAAAACAGCTTCATTGCTATTAGCCTTGTTCAAAGCATTATTAGCAACTTCTGCCACTGTGGCCACATCTGCTTTAGTCGCAACGTCAGGCTTCCCGGTGATTGAATCCCAAGTGACCTTACCCAATACCGACTGCACCTTGTCTTTAAGCAGCAGCCACATATTATCACCGTCAGCAATGCTGAACATAAACAGGCCATCAGGCCCCAGCTTCGGAATCTTATCCTTGCCGTTAGGCGAGGCTACTAGCATTACTCCACCGCGTAAAGCAGTCGTGCTGTAATCAAAACCAACAAAGGCTCCTGGCTTGATTGGATAATCACCATTTGGATCAGTTACGCTTGCTGCTGTCAAACACCTGCACCTCGCTTTCTGTCCATGCATTGCCTACACTTTTTGCAGTGTTAATTTTCCACTGCAAGTTGGCAATCATCTTTGCTTGGTCTTGAGCTTTTCTTTGCCGCGCTTCATATTCTGAAGCATCAAAAATCCTATTGCCAAACGTAATCGTGTCGCTAGTACCTGACTGTTTGTCGAGATAGTGCGTGTAGCTTTGAATCTTGACATTAACATCAAGACCATAACGATCACGTAACCAGCCAGTATTACCGATTTCAATATTATTTTTGATCTGACTATTATCTGCAAACGTTACCCAACTCATTGAATATTGAACATCTGGATAATCATGCAGCGAGCTTTTTAAAGCTGCCTGCAGAGCGTTACTGTCCGTAATTGTGTCACTGGTATAAGCGTCTTGCCAAATAGCACCAATTCCCGACTTGCCAGCTAGCGGACTATAATAGTCCGCCTCGCAGCTATACTGAATAGTTTGATTGCTAGAATCCTGATCTGAAGATTGCTCTAGCTGCTTGCCAAACCCATGAATTGCCGTCGCGAATGATGAGTAATCTTCAGTCCACGAAATATAGTTAGCATTGACTCGATCTACAAATAAGAATGAGTCTTTAGTGCCAATCGTTTTAGCAATGTGAATCGTCCGGTTGTCAAACCAATACTCACAACCCCAAGCCTGCGCAACCGCTGATAAGATATCATCACCATGCCCAGCACCAATCGTATTTTCGCCAAAATCATGAGGATTGAAATTCCCATCAATTTGATACGATAGCGTCGTTCCTTGGATTGCTAAATCCATGCAGCTATTAATTGACTGAATGCCTGCCAGTGTATTGCGAACATAATTATCATGCAGATCATGGCTAATGTGAGTAGCTGTAATCGTATAGGTGCGGTAATTGAAATTGGGCACTGGGTTAGAGACCGTTAAGCGATATTGCTGACCATCTGAAAGCGTAAATAACGCTCGTGGCCCTAAAAGGTTTTCAGCGACCTTATTTTGACCAGCGGCATCAAAAGAAAACGTCAATGTTGGAAAACTGTTAATCGTTTTCGTAACACTGACGTTATAAGCAAGAATCACCGATTCATTGCCATCATAGCCTTGAACTGCAATTTTGATCACTTAATCGCCTCCTTAGTAGTAAAACCTGGTCTCAAACCTAAGACTAAAATCGCTAGCACCATCAACATGCAGCTTGTTTTCACCAGTCACAAAATCCAAATAGCCATGATCACAATCGTTATAGGCCTGCTGACCATTAATCAACGGCATAACACCATCAATGATTACTTTGTCAGAACTAGAAACACCACGCTTAATCTGAATTGATTGTTGCGTGGTGTTATTGGTTATCGTAAATCCATTCGGCGCGTTGCCTTGAAAAATAATCTTAGCTGGCCGTTCATCAGCCAGCAGCGGTATCATGCCTAGATTCCAAAATGAAAAATCACTTTGCGTAAATTCGTAACTGATTTCATCTTTTGGTACGTTCAGACCGAATCCCCATTCTTCTACATTCCAATCAAGCGTAGTCGCGACTGACTCAGCATAGCCATCTGCACAGTCAAGATTGATCGCAACATCTGCCGATTGCCAAAAATTGCTTTGCTGAGTTGGCGTTACAGCCTCAGCACGAACTTTCCAACGCATAAATGGCGTAATAGCATTGATCACATAGAAATCTTCATCTGAACGAAAAATACGCCTTAATTCCAATAGCTGCAGATTGTAGTCGGCCATGTCTACTGCTGTAATTACAACCGTTAATGGAATAACCAGATACTGACTGGCAAAGGTAGTCATCATTGAACCATATTTGCCAACTTGCTGATAGCTATAAGAATTATTATTCAAAGGTACACTAAAGCTTTTGACCCGAAATCCCAACGCGTCTAAATCATATTCAGTACCGTCTTGTCGCTGAATGATAATCGTTGCCATTAGTATCCACCTCCTACTGGCATTGCATTCCCAACGGGAATTGCACCACCATTGTTCCGAATAATAATCTCTTGCGCTTTCATCATCTTGTACTTTGGATAAGTCTGACGTGCTAACTCTGAACTATCAACTTGGAATGTTATCGTAACGTCGCCACTCAAATCAGTACCATTATTTACATTATTGTTCAACGTCGGCGCTGGCATTGTAGCAGGTGTTGCAGCTACTAATTGATGCCCGGCCTGTTGCTGACTAGCAATCATCTGATTAAGTTTAGCCGCAAAACCATTCGGTGACTTAGCCGCTCGCGCCCGAATTGCTTCCAAGATGTAATGATCTGCTGTTTGACGAGCCGGATTAATCGCGAGTTCTGGTTCACCTTGTACTTCACCGAAAATAGCTGGTCGATCTGCCCAGCCACCATTCATCCAACCGTGACCATTACCGACGTTACCCCAGCCACCTTCACCGCCATGTTCCAGACAGTTAATCGCAGCTAGAATCTGATCATAACCATTTAGAATTTGGTGATGGTCTTTTACAGCCCATGAGTTAAATGTTGAAGGAACAAACTGAAGTAGGCCTTGTGCCGGATGGCCAGCTGCGGAGTTAATGTCGCTAATCTGCTGTGGAATAGTCGGATTACCGCCGGATTCAGTTTGAATTTGACGAAGCAGCTTATTGATTTTGCCTTCAGTAGCTGTTACATGCAGTTCCTTAAAGGCTTTCTCAATATAAGGACGCCAGCGTTCAACACCCGAACCGCTAGGATTAGGCGGTGTTAATGCATCTTCAAGCTTCTGCAGTTCCTTTTTGAACCATTCAACACCAGTCTTTGGTAGATAATCAGCTGCACCATCACTAACTGTTTTCCAAATATCAGTTGCGGTGTTTTTGCCTTTATGGAATAAGTCAGTCAAAACATCCAACGGGTCTTTCAAGGCGTCTTCAATAGCCTCAAAGGTATCACCAGCCCAATCCTTAACATTATCCCAAGCCGCCGAAAGCCAGCCTTTTTTACCAGTTGCGTAACGATTTAGGCCAAAGAGCTCTGCCGTCTTCTTGGCCGGAATAACCTCATCACCACGATTCAAGAAAACTAGCTGATTCCGTTCTTTAGGTATTTCAACTTGACCATTCGTACGAACGATCGCTTCACGATAAGTATCTCCGCCTTCATCATTAACTAATGCCAACTCATCACGATCATTAGCCGACGTTCCGTGTACCAGCTTTTTAAGCTTTGGCACTGTATCTTTTTTGCCACCAAAGAAATGAATTACTGAGTTAATTCCGTCAACACCAGTGTTGATAAAGCCGATAATCGCATTCCAACCAGACTTAGCCACGCCTTTAATGCCGTCCCAGATTCCAGAGAAAGCTGAAGCTAAGCCATTCCAAACATCTGACCATTTCTTACTGATTGCGTCTAGAATGTCACTCATCCAGTCACGAATACCGCCAAAAACTTTCTTACCGGTTTTGCTAATTCCGCTCCAAATATCACCAACGAAACTGCTAATCGCATTCCAGGTCGTGTTCCAAGTATTCGATATGCTTTTCAAAATTGGCGAAATTACTGACTCAACAGCTTTCATACCTGCTGACACAATTTTTTTAATTGTGTTCCAAGCAGCTGAAAAAAGCGACTGAATCAGCTGAAGACCCGCTTGAATCGGTTTTGCAATTGGCTTCCAAATTGCACTAGCTATCGTAACTAATCCATTCCAAGCAGTTTGCCAAACCTTTTTAACCTGCGGCCACAATTTGCTAATCGCTGAGGTAATCCCTTTAACAAGTGGTTTCATGATGGTAATTCCAATCCCGACGGGCAATGCTAAAGCATAAACAAACGCCATGATTGCAGCTTTACCTATCTTTTTCAAGATACTACCGATCTTGCTAAACGTTTTCCCAATCGTGCTAACAATCTTTGAAATCTCTTTACCAATGGCTTTCTCCCAGCCTAGTTGACCAGTAAAGAATTTGCCAATACCAATAAAGAAATCTTTTGTAGCTGCTAACGCCTTATTAACACCATCACGGAATGTTTTTGAGTGCTTATAGGCAGTTGCAAACGCAACACCTAACGCTACAACTGCCGTTACTACAATCCCTACCGGATTTGTTGCAAAAGCAAATTTAAGCAATGCCAGTGCTCCTTGCAAACTCTTAATGCTAGTGATGATGTTCTTAATTGCTGTTAAGCCCGCAAGGGCCTTTTTAAAAGCATTAACAACAGTTATTGCGCCTTTAGCAGCCATTAACCCTGTAACGACTGAAGTGATTGCAAGTCCAAGTGCCTTCAACGCCTTTTGATGGCTTGCGATTCCCTTCAATGCATTGTTAAGCTGCTTAGCAAAACCTGAACTGTTTTTTAGCCCTTTGAGAGCATTTATAACATCTTGAATAGGGGCAACCATGCCTTCAAAGACTGTTTTGGCAATCTCTCCTAATGTCTCAAATGCTGGTATAAATGGCTTTAACCATTTTCCTAAGCTTTCAAAGGCTTGTTCCCCGTTCTTCCCAAAAGAACTAAAGTGTGACGAAAGCTTATTAATATTTTCACCAATACTTGAACCCGTTAATGTTTTAACCATATCGTCAAAACCGCGGATAACTGCTTCTAAGGCAATTTTAGTACGGTTTTTTAAGTTTTCCATTGCGGTGCCGATACCATTAGTGGCATTCAATGCTGTCTTATGGAATCCATCAGCACCGCCATCTAACTCAATGAAACGTTGATTCAATTGTTTCATTGAGATTTCGCCAGAATCAAGTTTGTTATACAGCTCTTGAGTCGAGCCACTCGCAATCCCGAAAGATTTTGCAACTTTTTGCAGAGATGCCGGCATAGTTTCTTCGATCGACCGCCAGCCCATCATATCAACCTTGCCGTTAGCCAACATTTGTTTGTATTGTTCTAGTCCACGAGAAGCATCAGCTGTCGACGCATTGGAAGCCAAGAATGCATCGTTTAACGCCAGAGTAGCTTTAGCCGCTTCTTTTGCATTATCTGATAATGGCATAAAGACTTGAGTAGTCTGCGCTACTTGATCAAGCGAAGTTGGCAAACCTTGAATCCCATTCGACAAAGTCTTAATTGCTGCGTTTGAGTCTTTAGCGCTAGCTCCCATTGACTGCATGACTTTAGGAAAGTTATTCAGTGTATCATAACGACTAATCGCACCTGAAAGCTGTTCAGATACAGCCGCCGATGCTTTAGCAGCTATCTGATAAATGCCTAACCCTGTCACAATATTTTTAACGCTCGATAGCATGCTTTTAGAGCTGCTATTCACGTTATATTGCGCCCGACCAAGCAATCCAATATGTTGTTCAGCGCTTGAAGTATCTGCTTCGAATTTAGTTGTATGTTCCGTCGGAACATCTTCAATCCCTTTTTTAATTCGCTTAATCGGCTCAGAAGCATTATCGTTCAGTTTTACATCTGACCGCTTTTCCTTAGGAATTTGGCTTAAGGCATGCTGAAAATCAACAATTCCCTTATCTTGAAAATCAGTTAACAGTTTGACTCGTTCTTCTTTAGGCAGAAGCTTCAGAAACTTGTCAAATTCTTCAATGCCCGCCTTATTGCCAATCGCCCGTAATTCAGTACGCGCTTCCTTTGGCAAATGGCGAACATCTTCAGAAATTTCCTTAATCTTTGCTTTGGCAGTTTCAGCATCAACACCAAATTTAATTTTATGATCGGCCTTACCAATCCCATTAAGAATGTCTTTTATCTTTTCTGAATCGCTCTGCACATTATCAGTCGCAAGATCAACTTCGATCGTAACTTTGCCGTCCGCTGCCATAACCTACCTCCTTTCTATTCGGCAAATAAAGCGTCAAGCATGGCATCAGTCCGTTGCGTTTGTGCATCTACGGAAGCACCATCTGTCAGCCGGTAATACTGCTGCTGTTCCATTAACTGAGCCAGCTCTTCGCCTTCAAGTTCGTCTGCTTTTCGTTGTCGAATGCTGACAATCTGACGAAACTGCGTTTCGGGACCCAAACCGTCAAGCAGTGCCTTAAATTTATCCCAATGAAGTTTGCCTTGTTCTTCAACTAAATCAATTCCGTATTGCTCCATAAACGAGGCGTAGATCGCCGGAGCGTCTTGCGTAAAGCTGAAATATCTAATCGGTACTTGATTACTGTCACTATTCTTGACGTCGTTCCCATACGGACTAGCGCTAACATACTCGCCAAGCAGCTTAACAACGTTCATCAAGAACTCTGGATCTTCTGGAATTGATTCATCAAAGAAAATGTGAAATGCTGCAATAATTTTTTCGGCTTCATCAAAATCAGCATCATCAAGCAGCTGATAGAACCTCAACACATTATCAAAAGTCAAATCAATTGGATATTCCCGGCCTTTGTAAGCAATTGACTGTGTCAATTCCTCTGTTAGTGAAAGCATTTAACATCACTTCTTCTTGCGGCGCTGATAACGATTCAGCTTTTGATTCTCATGTTGCTTCTGCAGCTTTTCAGCTTCACCATTTACTTCGCTAAGAACATTTGCTAACTGCGTCGTTGAATTACCTACCCGCTTATAGAGTTCTTTACCTAACCCAGGTTCGTTGAACATTTCATCAAAGACATTTTCTAAAATGAAACGAACATCATTAAACGCAATTTCCAGCTTTTGCTTAGCCTCTTCACGCGGCATTTTTGCCAAGTCTGCATCAAAAACCTTCTCTGCTTCTGCAATTCGTTGCTGAGAATCCACTAAGATATTAGTCAGATGCTTAGAAAGGACATCATCAAGTCTTGCAGAAACTGTCTTAAAGCCAAAATCAACTTCCAGCGTTGGTGCTTTATATTTATTAAGATCAAGAACTAATGCCATGTTATTTTCCTCCAAAACTTAACCGCCCCAACTGGTACTGTGTATTTCGCAGGCGATTTAATACGTATTAATTAATGATTTTCACCAGTGGGTACAGATGATGTTGGCGTCGTCACACCAGTTGTGGCGTTGCCAGTCGATGCGGTTGCATTAAGCGTAATACCGTCAATCTTTGGTGAAATTGTATCGTTTTCATCAGCTACCGTTACCGGAATCGGCGTTCTAAGCTTATACAGTTTGCCTTGAATATTAACCGTAAAGGTTAATGTTGCTCCAGCATTTGAGTTACCACCATTGGGTACCAAAGCAGAAATTGCAGCAACCCCAATCATCTGATTACCATCAGGGTCAACAATCAAGAATCGGGTTTCTAGATCCGTCCCTAGCTTGTTTTGCAAGCCAATTACATATTCTTGGGCTGGATCGTTAGCCATCTTGACCCCAGTAAAGGCAAATGAAAAACGTTTACCAACAACGTCTGTCGAGCCAAAGCCTTCATCATCTAGATACGTGTTGTTGATCGTTGTTTCATTACCAGAAAAAGTTGTCCCAGTAAAGCCTGCCCCCAAGCGGGCAAATTTAGCATTCGTCAGATCAGTTAAATCAGTACCGCCAGTCGTATCAATAAAATATTTGTACCGACTAGCAAGCACAATTCCGCTAGTTTTTACTGCCATTGCAATACTTCCTTTCTAAATTTAATTAAATGTTTCTACTTGAACCGTAAAGTCCAAAATATAATTAAGTGCATTGCTTAAATCAGCACTTGTCAGCGTTGGAAATGACGCTACTTGCGCTTGATCAAACACAAAAGAGCCATCAGTGCTTTCTAAATAAAAGTTCTCATTACCAATCAGATTAGCAATCTGCCAAAGCGTATTATTAATTAACGCTTCATCAGTGCCGCGCATAACGACTTCATAAATAAATTCCACAACTTTGTTGCCTACCAAATCTTCAGAAATCACTTGCGAATTAGGCAGAACCAACAAACCGATTTCTGGATCTTCTTTTCCTGTCAAGGCTGCGGAATATACGGTTACTGGCAGATCAAGCGAATTAATTTTTTCAACTAAGCGTTCTGTTAAATCCATCTCAGCCCTCCATCAGACTCTTTTTAGCGATATTAGCCCACTTGCGAGAGTACAAAGCCTTAGCTCTTAAATCCCAGCGCTTAGAAGCTTGCGGGTGTGGCGTACGAGTGTAGTTGCGGACCGGCGAACCATTAACAATCCCATAGAATTGTGCTCGAGCATACGGCGTTGTATACGTAATTTCAGAACCGTTCGCATTAATATGTGCAGATTGACTTAATTTGCCATTTTTAAACGGTACGAATTGGTCCATGTCTGACATCATCTGATTAGCCATGACATAACGCGCCTTATCAAGCTTTGCTTGTGAAAAACGCTTATCTAAATTTAATTTGACGTTAACTTTAACCATTAGAGCACCTCCAATTCGTAGGAATATACTTCGTTGCTGAATGGTTCGCGATTGTCAACGATCTTTGTAATCGTATAGTCGCGTCCCTCAAACAATAAATGCCAGCCTACACAATCAGGTGTTAGCTCTGGCAGCGGCTCAGTAACTTTCGCAAATAAAAAAACGACCGCGTTAGCCGTGATCGTTCGATCGTTAGTAGAACCGGTATAAATCGTTTGTGGCTGAACCAAGGCATGGTTGATAACCTGTTGTGTCGTAGTTTGGCGACGATAAGTATCTCGCTTACCGTTCGGAATTAGAAGCGTAATCGTATGACCACACATTTGTTTAGGAATACGGGGCAACATGGCCCTCACTTCCTCTCCCGCGATATAGCAAACCTACATGTGCCAGCAAAGAATAAGCTTCATAGCATACCCCACTGACCAACTTGTCGCTAACGTGTGTTTGGGGCGTCATTGACAATCTGCCAATCGAAATCGCCTTAAAGTCATCACCATTAGCATATGATGAATCGTTCCCAGTTGCCGAAATGTAATCGACTTGCTCGCAGATTGCAGCTTTATAAGCATCTACCCGTCTTGCCGATTTATCTTCAGTAATTTCATGATCATCATAGTAATAACCCGTTAGGGCTGAAATGGCACGCTGTGCTTGACGTTCCAACTTAGCAAAATCCTCAGTGGTCACATCAGAATAACCAAGATCCTGATATTCGGCATAAGTCAATTGCGGTTGCATGTGATCACCTCTAAACCAAATTAAGCAAATCAGCCTTAGCCATATTAGCTGTATAGCTAATATGATGTGCATCTAGGTAGGCCTTGATCTGATCAACCGTTTGCGCATTGGTTGGTTTTACACTCCCATTCGGGTCAAACTCCCCACTAGATTGTGGGGTTAGGCTTTTGGGGAAGCTGCTACATAAATTGACTTCTTAGCGTTGTCAAAGACCAGAATGTCGTAATAAGACAAACCTTTAATCGTCGTTCGATAACCAGAACGATCGGTTGAAGCGTCCAGCACGTCGACTGTGTCATACTTAACGATCGGTGCTACTGCATAGAGTGGCACCGCCATAAAGTTGACATTATCAGCAATCGTTAAGCCTTGCAGACGCGCCTTGGGAACTGTCAAGATTGGTACCCCACCGTCTAATTGACCAACACGGCGATCAATACCATTAATCTGCTGCGTGTTCGTCGAGAAGTTTTTGCTGACACCGTCAGCATTCTTCAAAGCTCGGTAGAAATTAGACGACGCAAAGATTACATAACCACCAGGAATTTCATTGTCAGTCATGTATTGTTCCAGATCATCATAAGCTGCCAATGCATTCTTGCTGTCGATAGCATCAGTAACCAGCTTCCCGCCATTTTTAGCCGTGTCATACAGCTTCTGTGCGGCAAACTTGTCTCGGTGCGGCACCGTAATCAAGCGCTGGTGTTCGCGAACAACGTTCGCTACTTGGTAAGCCCCATTTTCGTCCATATCAAGACGATCCAGGTCATAACCAATCCAGTCTTCTTGCGTCAATTCAAACGATTCTTTTTCAACGTTAACATTGTGCCGTGTATTGTCGCCATTACGGTGATAAGCTTCCGCTTCTACAAAGCCCGACATCTTGTTAACACGTACCGTATGAACACCAGTAAAATCTGCCGCCGTAATTGATTTAGCGCCACCAGTCAATGGCTGCCAAATCTTAGAATCAACCGCGAATTCTTCATCAATCGCGTTCAGATCTTTTTGGTCCATTGCAATTGTCATTAATTATTCCCTCTTTCTTTATTCTGCCTTTGCAAAACGTTCAGCAATTCGAGAAGCGACATCATCTTTAACCTGAGGAGTGTCGTCATTACCAAATTTACCGCCAATATTAATTCGACCTGGTTGCTCCGTTTGCTCAAACAAATAGCCATCAGACTGTTTCAGAGCATCAAGCTGATCAGTTAAACCTTCAAGTGTACCGTCTTTACCAACACTGACTTGTTCAGTATCAAGCAAAGAAATGACGGCTTTAACGTTCTTAGCCTTCGCGTCTCGCAAAGCACTTTCAATCTTGAAGCCTTTTTCTTTAGCCGCAAGATCACTTTTATACTTAGCTTCAGCTGCCTTATTGTCGTCTTGAAGCTGCTTAATGGTAGCCTTTAGATCATCATTTTCACCCGCATTCTTGCGCAAATCATCTAATTGACCATCACGGTCAACCACTTGTTGTTTCAAGCTATCGCGCTCACTAGTCAAACTATTAATCTGTTCTTTAAGCGGGTTAAGTTCCTTACCATAGGCCATCATTACCGACTCGATCTGATCATCAGTTAAGCCCATTGTCTTTAAGTCTTCACGCTTCATTGCGATCTCTCCTTCACATTAGTTGTTAACGCGGATACGAGCCGCGAGAATTGATTGCATAATAAAAAAGCAGTTTAACGACATGCCTAGGTCGTAGCATTACATATCAATTATCTTTTCTCGATCATAATCACGTACCAAAATTGGTATTTCCTTGCCTGCATTAGTCTCTTTGATAAATTCACGTAGTTTAGCCTGACGAGCCCGTATTAACGTTTTAGCTTGATTGATCTTATTCTCATCACCAAGCTTTTCTGTAGCTTTTAAACGCCGTTTGGCGTCTCTGATTGCTCGTTCTCGAGCTCGTTGTTTTTGAACCAATTTACCATTTTTAATCGCTTCTTTCGGATCATACTGCGGCTGATGATTTTCGTTCACGCCAGGCACATATGGAAAGAGAATATGCCGACAGTTGATGCCTTGGGTTCCTGATGGTTCACCATAGCCATGATTATAAATTGAATCATAGTGTGGATTAAAATCAGGACTTTCTGGCGGCACTAAGTTCACCACGTGTCCTTGAATGTCCGCGCATGCCGGCCGACTGTCTGGATGACTGCTCATCAGTGCTAGATGCATGCCAAAGTCTTTCATACGTTGCAAACGAATCTCATTGTAAGTCCGATTTACAGTTGTATTAATTACCATCCTGACATAACCTTCAAGGCTCCAATTATGCCCAGCTTTATCAATCAACTTAGTTGGTAAACCACGATCAACCGCACGATAAATTGCTGAATTAACTGCATCTTCATGAGTTAGTAGCCCTGAAATCGTTGCGGCAGTCGATTCAGTCAAAATACGGCGATATATTTGCGTAACTGCTGAAGCGCCATAATTACGCGTAATCAACGTTTCATTAACGTTATTTTGCAAATCAGTCCAGGTTTGATCTACGATTCCTTTCATCAATCTTGTTATTTCATCACTTGAGGGAATTGGCGAACCGGTTGCATGCTGCAGCTCACTATCAATCTCTTGCTTAATCTGCAGACCATGAAACTTAATAAAATCCTCGATCGCGGTCTGTGATAAGCCATCAGTTTCGGCCATTAATTTGATCGCTTGTAGATTTAAGCGGCCAAGCTTTTGTAATTGTTCTGCTTGCCACAACACTACGTCTTCTTTATCAACATGCTTATAATCACCCTCTTTGAGGGTGTTAATAATAACTTCAAAGATCTGTTCCTGTAGTGTTGAATAAGCATCAATAATCTTTTGGCCGCTTTGCTCAAATCGTTCTCGTACTCCCATGATTAATCAGCCTCAACATCAGTATCGCCATCTAGATCAGTACTGCTTTCATAAGCATTCGAATTAAACGAAGGCTGTTCGTTCAATACTTCAGCTACCCACTGATCTGCTTCCTGTTCACTCAAACCAAAATTGCGAATTAGATATTCTTTTTTCGGCATTACACCCGCAGATACAAGCGCTAACTCATCAGTACGCTGCTTATCCTTATCAACAAAAACGCCATCATCAAAATGGACGGACAACTTTAGATCGTCATCAGCATTAAATTTAATACGAGCTTGACCATCACTAAAGAATTCCGGTGTACTTGCAACTTCTAAGATCGCAGTTACCAGCTGATTCAAAAAGAGTTCAACCTGAGTTAGATAACTTGAACGCGTTTGATAGGTAGTACTGTTTTCACTGACAACCTCAGTAGCAGTTTTAACGCCTTGACCGTCAAATGAAAATGTGCCGGCACTAAAACCAGTCTGTTCTTCAAATTCACGTAAGAAGTAATCAATTGCCGATTTATACTGCTCTGAACGAATATCGCTAGTTAGATCTGTAATTTTCAGATCGTCAGTTCCATAGAACTGTTCGTAAACGTCCATATCAGAGTCAAACACTCGCGGATGTGCCTCATCAAGCTCGTTATTACCGTATGGCGCCCCTGGGCGCAGCATTTCGGCTGGCACTGCAATTCGCCGCTTCCCCATTTTAACTTCATGAACGAAAGCATCATGAGTGTAATTGATTGCGTCAATTACGTTACGAGAATTATCAACAACACCGATTCCTAATGGGCTATCCAGATCACGATTATTAGCTCCTGGAGTTTTGAAGTAAGCAAACAAGGGCTTCTTAATAACGCCATTAAATTCAACCCGTTCTTCCATTTCTGGATAAAGCGTGGCCAAAGGCACTTGATCACCAATTACTTGTCTCTGTGTTGAACGGTATAGTTCGTTAGTAACGATATATTCATCCGGTCCGTTCCACTGATGAAACTCTAATAACGTGTAGTAGATAGTCTGCTTATTCTCAATTCGTGTTGATCGAGAAGCAAAGGCACATTCACTAATGTTGTCTGTATTGGTTCGTAGCGGATAGAATTGATCAGCGTTGGCCCAAGCGATTCTAATATTGTTCTGATCATCTACATATGGCCGAGCTGCTAAGCCACCTAAAGCAATTCCAGTTTCTAAATGCTGTTCAAATTGCAAATTAAAGTGATTGTCGTCGATTATTTGCTTAATGAATTTATCAAGCTCTGGATTCTCTAAAGAGATCTCACACTGCTCATTGAAAATAATTGAGGCCAAACGCTTTGAAGCTAATTTAGTAACGTTCAACGTACTTAATGGCCGTCGCCGTCGTTCGCCATAAGAATTTCGAAACCAGATATTCGGCAGATCATCACGATAGTATGACTTTGCTAACTGAATTCGATCATACTCACTCTGACCAATAGCCACCCGATCGTCATCAGTGATCTTAACTAAACTTTTTACCATACCGAGCTTAGCACCTCCTTTACGAAAAAGATTTTGTAATCGCGTTAAGAAGCTCATAACCTCACCTCCTACCACTTCAACCCTAACAACCGTTCATTATCCCGGACAAAATACTGCAACATATCGCAACAATGATCATCAACCTTGACGACTTTAGGATCGTCGCTTTGCAATGTATTCTCATCCCACTGATACTTCTGATGCTCAGCAATGAAAATTTCATTCTCTGGCCGTTTCAGATAATAAAAACGACCTTGTGCTAGTAAATCCTGCACCCGGTCGATCATATCCACTTTTTTTAGTTTTTTTACCTTATGCCAATGAATACCAAAGTCATTGTAGTATTGGTTATCTAAGGCCCCTTCAGCCGAATCAATCGTCATGTTAGTCGGCTTTTTACCAATCCATTTTCCGACTTTATCAACAAACTGTTTTAAGTCTCGTGCTAATTCACTTGGCGGCTTCTTATGAGTTTTACCTTGTGGACTATAGTAATACGTGTCCAACAGGATAACATTATGCTTCTTAGTCCAGCCGTAAGCACCACAAGTAGTTGCCGAAACTTCGTGGCCAGTATCGACTGAATAGAAAACGTTAGTGATGTAGTCGTCGTCAGGCAACTTATCAAGCGGCTTGAACAAGTCCATGTTGTAAACGTTGGTTCCAAGTCCTACAACTTCGCCAAGATACATCCAACGATAATAATCATTGTCATTACCTTTGACGGTATTAATTTCATCTAGATAATCTTGCGAAAGGATATTTGGTAACGTCACATCTAGATAGGTCGAATGATCAACATACCAGCCCGGCAATTGCTCGCGCTGAGTTACCCACTCATTAATCCAATCATAAGGATTCTTAGGCGGATTATACGAATAATATGTCACTACGTGACAACCAGGCGGCAATGGCTTTCGTGTAAATGAAGCACGGACCATATCGACTTCTTTCCATGAATCGAACTCAGCTAATTCTTCAAACCACAGCCAACGAACATACCCTTTAGCAATAATCATGGATTTCAACTTCTGCGGATCATCAACGCCGCTAAAGTAAAACGCTGTTCCGTTACGCTTATCGACGATACGATATGGCGACTTCTTAAATTCAAACAAGCGATCAACATGCAACATATAAATTGCCCATTTAATCTGCTCATAAACCGATAATTCTAACGTATTAGCAACTTTGCGCATGACCAATACGTTAGCTTGACTATCTTGTAAAAAATCCATAACCAATTGAATGCTGATCACTGATGACTTAGTCGAACCACGTCCGCCTTTTAAAACCTTATTAAGCGCAGGACTATACAACACTTTATCAAAATGAGGACAGATCATTGAATCAATATTCACGTTAAGTTGCTTCTCCATGATCTTCTTCCTCCTTACGTTTAGTCCGAATGAAGTTAATCGTTACTCCATCATCATTATCACCATTCTTTAATACATTGACTTTTAATTCAGCCATATCAGCTTCAGCATTTGCTTTTCGTATCTTAGCCTTATCAAGTTCAGGCGTACTATTATCAGACAAGACACCAGACATTTTTAAGACTGCAGTAGCTGCTTGAAATCTAACCATTTCCGACTTTGCATCAAGCAAATCAATTAACGTTCGCAAAGCTAGGCTTTTATATTTACCTTTGATCGCCTTAACAGCATAAGCATTAAAGGCTGGTTCATACCATGGCTTCTTCCGCCAATGTGACACTGTAGTTTCATTTTTCAAACCGATCAATGGAGCAATTTCTTTATTGCTATGATTTCCTTCAAAGTCAAGCGTAATAAGGGTTTGCTGGTTCTTATTCAAGCTTGCAAAAGGGTCATTTATTGTTCGATCTTGCTTCTTAGTCATGGCATATCACCACACCGCCTTTCCAATTATTTTTCAGCAAAATAAAAAGCCCAGCTTAAGCTGCGCTTCAAGTGCAAACATATTTGAAGTAAGTGCCTGAAACAACTTATGAGCACTTTGCCGACCACTGGCAACCCATCCTACAGGGCTCGAACCTGTAACATTTCGGTTAACAGCCGAACGCTCTACCCGTTGAGCTAAGGATGCATAGCCCGTTGGCATTGATAAGGAAAGCACCAAGCCAACAGGATAATGCAAAATTATACAGTTTGTAAAATTTATGCCATCTCTGGCAAAGAAAGGTAAGGGACTCGCACCCTTTTTTGCATGCTGTGGTGGTTGTCGGTCCATAAGTACAGCAAGCCCGCCTGGGACCTTTCTCTCGCTGTGTGGCGAGTATGCACCGTGCAGGAGTCGAACCTGCAAAACTGCTACGATCAAAACTTAATATAACTTTTGAGGTGTTTTCTAACTTGAATCAATCAAGTTATCTTGATAAATAGGCATTCGGCAGTTATCCCGATCGGCGCATCAGTGAGTTTTATATCACGATACTATTATTACACGAAACTGCTCCTAGTTACATCCTAATTTTATCCTAAAAATCGCCTAGTTTGATTTTAACTTCTGCTAAAAAAATAAAGAGGCATGGTTTCCCAGCCTCTTTATAACACTGTGCATTAGATCTGAACTAACCTACTAGTCGCAGTATACAGCTACAAAAGATATTATCCAATTGACATTCTATCGGAAACCTAACCTACTAAATTCAATTCACGGAATAGGCATATGGAAGTTTTTTCTATGATAAACGTACCTCGCCGTGCCCTAACGGACTTTGTCATAGATAACAAATGAACGGTCAAAACGTTATACAGTATGACTAGCAGTCATTCACTATGCAAAGTGTTAGTACCTTCTGGTACGTCTTTAATATACTTGCTTTTGTGCTGATTTGCAAACACATATCGAAATGATTTTATAAATAAAATTGTAACTGAGGAAACAATCTTTGATCGGTTCTATACAAGATAGTAGCCGCTTCCATACATTCTGCGAATTGGCAACAAGCACGTTTATCAAGCCTATGCCAAGTAGCATTGCCTGCAATCTGAAGAATGTCTCTAACGATCTTAACTGGTCTTTGCTCAATATAGCGTTTCATTAAAATTTCACGACTCACACGATCACAGCCGTGGATTGCATATTCAACCGCTTGGATAGCTCTTGAACATTCTGTATGTTTAATAAATCGCCATTCAACCGTATTGTTTGTTCCGCTTGCTAAACCACCTAACGTATTTAATGATGGGGATTTCAATTCTCCCCAAGCTCCAGACATCCTTTTCAGCTCTTGATAATTATAACCATTGTAGCATTCTCGATCGCTAAAAAATGATTTGACTGCCTGTACTGTTGCTTCTCGGTCAATAGGGTGAAACTCGTTATTATCTATTACTTGCTGCTGTACCACAATGCCACGCTCCTCTGTTATAATTTATAAGGTTAATTTAATTCATTTGATGATCGTGCCATCGTGGTGCGACTTTTTATTTAAAATTTGCTGGTAATCTACATACCATTGTCTTCGTCAAACCATACCTTCCGTTTAGCTTTGTAACGTCCTTTAATAAAATAAGGATAGTGCCGTTGCTTGATATAATACGTTAGGTCAGATGATCGCTGAAAGCCAAGTTTTATTGACGCTTGATACTGGTCACGGTAGACCTGATAACTACAATTAATACGGTCATATACAACGATTTGTTTGAAGTCGTGTTGTTTTTTCGCGTACGTCTCCCGTAGACGAGGATTTGTATCGGTAATATACTTAACGTCCGAAAAATCCATGTTTAGATACTTAGCTGCTTCTGATGTTGTCATATAACGATTGTAACAATCCAAAACTCGATGCATTACAGTATAATTCTGTTTCTTGCGTTGATCGCCTATCTTAATTTGAGCAAGAAATTGATTACGGACACGCATATCCGGGTCATCCGCCGGAATCCAACGCTCAAGCTGATAGTCTTTCCCATAGCGGACTTTAAATGCTTCAGGGTAGCGTTTTTCAAGGCTGTTGATTGCCTGCAACAATCTTGGTGTAATATAGCTTGTCATTTTCTTTCACCTTTTTCTCGTTACGTTTACAATGGAATATCACAGCATACGTCATACCTTATTATCATGATACACCTCCCATATATAATAAATAAGCGCAGTCAGCACTGTTATGATGACTACCGCTGAGCCATAACCGACCAGATTAAATCCGATTGGGATACTAATAAAAATTGCCCACAATATACCGCCAAAAAACAGTGCACTGCCAATAATTGATCCTACAATGATAATAACTTCTAACACATTCATAGAATTACTCCTTGATAGATTTAAAACGATTTAATCATTACTTAATGGATACCTACACATTAGGTAACTTGATACAGTTAGGTTGCCTGCTCGCAGAACTCACACATTCTCATACTCTCGGTAAACAACCAGTGCGTCACGGACTACGTAATAGTTCATATCCCCGCAATCGATGCTGTTTGACTGCAGTTTGATATCCACAATGATGTAATCGGGATGTTGATCAATCCACTTGTTGATCTGCTTGTACTACCGATTCAATCGGCAAGATCAACTTGATCATTGGTAAACATCTAATGAGAAAGCTACCAACATGCAAATTGACATGCTAGCAAAACTAGTCGCGATAACTTTTAAGCCGATTAAGCCGTTAAACCAAAACGCAATAACGAATCCAACGCCAATTGATACCATTGAAACGACCATTAGCGCATAGAACAACTTTGCTAAAACTTTCAACTCTATACCCCCATATCGTGCATTAAACTTGCATCTACTTCGTTGTTACTGTCCCAATGCCCGGAACTTTTCATTACCCTTACGATTGCCGGGTCAATACGCAACATTCCATCACCACCGCAAAACGGGCACTTGCGCTCGATTGCGTCTAGGTATCCAGTGCCATCACACCAAGCGCAACTCTGCTCGGTGTCTAGCAGCATTTTGTCTTTCGTTACTTTCAGCACTTCGTTTCCTCCTATAGCATTTTTGATCGTACGTCCGTCAAACCGTTGAAGTTCAAGGTATGTTCCCCGTTAGTAGGAATCAGCCGGCTAATCAGTTTAACGTTGTACATTGCCCGCAATTCCTCAACGGTATTGTTGGTCGTGATAATCGTGTATTTCTTGCCAAACCGCGCATTATTGATGTCATACATCAGCTCCTGCATGGTTTTGTGTACCGGCCGAATCGTGCCTTTCATACCACCCTCAGTGCCAAAGTCATCAAGAACCAGCACATCAGCTGCCTTGGCAAATTTGACAACCCGTTGAAGCTGATTACGCTCTTGAGCGTCGCCATCCATTGAGTGATAGACAAGCTCGAGCATTTCATCAGTCGCCAGGAAAAGCACATCAACATAGCGCTTATATTTTTCAGCACCGTCTGGGTGCTTAATGTAGCCCCACCGATAGCCATGATGTCTAATATAGTCAATCATGGCGATTGCTAAGCTCGTTTTCCCCGTTCCCGGCGAGCCTTCTAACATGACATTAAACGGCTTGTCATCAGGCGTCAGCATTTGCTGAGCCAGCTGTTGGGCTTTTTGCTTTAGCTGCTCGGCATTTTGCTTACTGATTTGCTTGGACGAGTCCCAACTGCTAAAATTAAAGGTGATCGGAGTTCGACCAGACCAAAGGCTTTGCTTATAGACATGGTCGAATTTCTGACGCTTAAGCCGTTGATTCCACTCGCCAACGTGCTTATCATTATTGGCCTTCATATAGGCCTTAACTTCATCTTTATTATCAAGGTCAACCGGCAACGGCTGGCCTTTTTCTTGTGCAATTCTTTTAAGGTTCGCTGAGATGGACGCTGCCATTTCAGCTACGCTATGCATCGCCATAGCTCCTGCTCCTTTCTACAGTCGATCAAGTGCATCACTAATTGGAATTGCCTTTCCTGCCAGATAATCAAGCCGATATCGTGTATTGCCTTCTTGATCGATAGGCTGAACATAGTAAGCCTTCTGTTGCGGGCTAAGATTCTTAATCCCTTTAACAGCCACGTTGATTTCGTTCTGTGTCCATTTGCCATCAACCAGCTTCTGCGCAAACCCGCCATCGTTTTGTGGTTGTTGTGGCTGCTGATAGCCTTGGCTGTTATTAGTCGAGTAATCATCATCAAAACGACCATTAAACCACGTTGAGCCGTTCATTGGATGCAGCCATTGATTAGCTGCCAGGTATGCTTTATATTCATTCAGCTTCCGCAGCAGATAATCATCAGTATTGTCTTTGGATTTCTTCCGCCAAGCTTTATAGTGCCGAAAGGCATCTTTCTTTCCCTGCTTCTTTGGATAGAGATTCCAAAGTTCGTTGAAGGACTCAGACAAATCAGCGTCAGCTGAGACGGCGTTAGTCTGTTTGTTTGTACGTACTTTGTTACTTAAGTCCTTAGTAAGGTAGTTATTTAGTAGTGTCTGATTTTCCTGTGTATGATTTTCGTACATAGGTGAATCCTGTGTATGATTTTCAGACATAGGTGTTTGATTTTCGAACTTAGGTGCTGGGCTGTCAGTTAAAACCCAAACAGAACCACTTAGTTTGCCGCCAACTCTTTCACGCTTTCGCGTTAAATATCTAAGCTTCTCAAGCTCTGCTAATCCTGTGCGCAATGAATTTCGTCCATCCGGAGCGTGCTTGGAGACCTCTGTTTCGTAAAAGCTCCAATCATCAGGCATTGACCAAAGGTAAGCAAAGATGCCTCTCGCTTTCCAGCTCAGCCTATCGTCTCGAATTACATTATTGCTAACAACTGTAAATTTATTAGCGTATTTCTTGATGATTCGTGTCATTGTCATAATCTCCTTTCATACCAATTCTTCGCAGCGTCTCAGCATTAACTTTCACGCCTAAACTCGTTAAACGGTACTTGTTGCAGAAAGCTATGTTGCCTATTTGATGCCATTCTTGATGATGTTCCCGGCATAATGCTGACAGCCTGGCCTTCGTGTGATCTAACTTTTCTCGATTGCGTCCCATGCCGACTTCGTCGACGTGGTTAATATCAGCATGCTGACCGCAGATCAGGCACCTGCGATACTTGATGCACTCAAATTGGAAATGCTCTTCATCACGTGGCAGTAACATGTAAGAATCGTTAAGCGGCACCGACCATTCAAAGATGAAGTCGATTACCTGATCAATCAGTTCAACCGCGTCGCTAACCGTGCTCTTCGTGTTATCAGCTAAGCTAATCTCTTTGCCGGCCGTTTTGACCGTGTACATCGTATAGAAGTACTCTTTAAGCCATTCAACCGGCTCGCCCGACCAGCGGTGAATGTCACCTAGCAGCGCGAAGAACAAGCGCCGTTGTCTTGGCCTAGCCCTGCGCGGGTCAGGCAGATCAAATTCAATCGGTATGCCATCAAGGCGTCCATCGTTAATCGTTGCAACGCGTTCAAGATTCATTGGCACGTCTGGCTGTATAATCCAACCCAATCCCTCCCGCCAGTATGCCTTACCGCTTTGCATTAGAATGGCAAGTCGTCATCGTCAACGGCATCATTGGCGGTATCCGTTACTCGCCGGGCCAAACGCTTGCTGACCATTGTTTGCCTGCTGATTGTTATTTGGCTGTTGACCATTAGTAGGCATAGCAGCGTTAAAATTGTTCATTTGCCCCATATTTTGTTGCTGAGGCGTGTTTGGACGTTGTTGTGGTTGATTGCCTTGCTGTTGGTAAAAACCGTTCTGTGGGCCGTTTTGAGGTGCTCCTTGTAGTGCGTTGTTAAACGGCATTTGATTTGATGGTTGGTAGCCTTGCTGTGGCTGTTGCCATTGCTGTTGTGATTGCTGGTCTTTATCTCTTGGTACGAATTCAACATGATCGGCTCGACATTCCAGAGATTGACGGTTCTGACCATTCTTGTCTTGGTATTCATTCATGAACAACTCACCAGAAACAAAGATTGGGGAGCCTTTGTGGAAAAACTTAAGAACGAAATCACCGGAACGGTTCCAGGCGCTGACGCGAATAAACGTTGCTGGGTAATTGCCACTCTTGTCTTTGTGCCCTGCGTCAACTGCCACGGTAAAGCTTGCTACCGTTGACTGGCCGTAGTTGCCGTTGATTTGGCGTTGTTCAGGGTCACGAGTTAAACGACCGAAAAATGCTGCTTGAATGCTCATTGATTAAAACCTCCGTTATAATATCCATTGTCAAATTGTTGTTGATTGTTAAACTGCTGTTGGTTGCCATACTGGTTTTGCTGATTGCCATACTGACTTTGGTACTCTTCCGTGTCAGCGTCTTTGGTATCGTCAAGCAGGAACAAAGCGTTCATTGCATATTTGCCAGCGTAGCTGATTGCTGAGCCCGTGATTTGGCTGACGTCCGCTCCCTTTTTGTTTTCCGGTTCGCGTGCAAATCCATGAGCAACCGTCTTGTTGCCGTCTTCATCGATAAACGATGCCGTGGCTTTGATATAGTGCCAATCACCAACCATAATTGCGTCATAGTCCAATTGGCACTGACATCCTTTAAAGGACTTTAAGAGTGTCTTGACAGCCATCGTTATGTCTTCGAGTGACCGATAATTATAGTGGCCAAAGTTGTTGTACTGGCTTTTTGGCGCAACCAATTTAGCTCTGAAATCTTCAATTCCCAATTTGCATACGCCTCTATTCCGGCCAGTCATACATGTCGAACGGCACTGGGTCGGCCAAATGTGCTTTGGTTCGGCAGTAGTCGCAGTGTCCACAAGCCTTAGGTGGTTCTTCGCCCATCAGAACGTTCCAGAAGTGGTCCTGTTTATTCTTGACGACTTCCAGTGCGTTTGCCATTGCCGCCTTGGCACCATCGCTTTCGAAGTCGAAGGCTTGCATATCCGGTGGCGTCTGTTTGGTGATACCAACGATTACCGGCTCACACGTCTTGCCAAACGTCTGCTTGATAAGCTGCTGATATACAGCCATCTGCAGTTCGTAGTGCCCGTTAAAGATGAATGGCTCACGCTGACGGCTTTCTTCATTCCAACGCTTGGTGAAGTCAGCCGTTGTCTTCAGGTCATAAAAGACGCCATTGTCAAGGTCGGCTGGGAGGAAGCGGGCCACACGGAACG
>ERZ791897.387-NODE-387-length-35868-cov-4.954067_pt1 | contig 35868 bp, 34 predicted proteins | sample MGYA00510152_ERZ791897 | MGnify/ENA primary metagenome ERZ791897 (study PRJEB30046, sample SAMN00792050) | human gut metagenome | study: EMG produced TPA metagenomics assembly of the A metagenome-wide association study of gut microbiota in type 2...
ATCCCCTCTCATAAAAAAAACACATAAAGTTTAATAAAATAATCACATTCAAATAAAAATACTACACCTTTTTATAATTAATTTTTTAAGAAATGCTGAGTGTTTAATGAAAACATTAAAACAATATTTAAAAAACCATCGATTATATCTTACTTCAAAAAAGTTTGAATAAACCGGTCAATGATCTTGCGATTAATTCAAAAAAAGTTAATTGCAACGACATTTTCATTTGTTTAAAAGGAGCTAATTTCGATGCTCACACATTTATCCCCGATGTCCTAGCACGTGGATGCCAGATTCTAATAATTCAATCTACAATTGACCTAACAAGTATTCCTTCAACTGTAACTGTAGTTAAAGTTACCAATACACGATTAGTTTTAGCAAAGTTGTCAGCTTTTCATTTCAACTATTCTTGTCAAAAATTAACTTGTATTGCTATCACAGGAACCAAAGGAAAAAGTAGTACGGCTTGGATTATTAAACAATTACTTAAACATAATCAACAGCCAACAGGACTAATTAGGACTGATGGTATTTTTTATAATAACTTCAAGATTCCAACTCAAAATACCACTCCTGAAAGCTATGATTTACACAAATATTTAGTACAAATGCTACAAGCTAACATTAAATATGTTGTCATTGAAGTTTCAAGTCAAGCTCAAAAATTAAAACGCACTGCTGGAATTTTTTTGATTATGCGATATTTACTAATATTTCAATTGATCATATCGGTCAAAATGAACATCACGACTTTAATGAATACCTACAATGTAAACTAAGTCTATTTTCTCAAAGTAAAGTTGGAATCATTAATGCCGATGACGCCTACGCTACTGCTTTTATTAATAAGTCAACTTGTTATTTTACTTATGGGATTACTAACTTTACTAAATCAACCGCACAAAATCTTAAATTGGTGCAGCATAAACATTTTAGCACAACCTCTTTTGATTTATTTTCTAACGGAAAATTGCTAGCTTCTTGTGTTAAAGTACCATTGATTGGAACTTATAATATTAGTAATATCTTAGCTACTCCTAGTTTATTTCAATATTTACAGCTTCCTTTACCATTAACTTCACTACAAAATTTAAAAATTGCTGGTCAGCTTGAATTAGTCTTAAAAACACCACAGCATACTATTTTCGTTGATTATGCTCATAATGAAGCTTCTTTAGAAAAAGTTTTATCAACACTTAAACAACTAAAACCACATCGTTTAATCGTTATTTTTGGCTGTGGTAGCAATCGTTCTAAAAAGCGACGCTAGGGAATGGGACGTGCGGCTGAAAAATATGCTGATTTAACTATTTTAACCGAAGATAATTCACGTTTTGAAAAGCTTATGGAAACTTTAGCTGATATCAAATCAACATTGATACCATTAACTAATCACTACCTTGAAATTTTAGATTGCTCTCAAGCTATTGAGCATGCTTTAAAAATATCTACACCTCACGATATTATTTTGATTGCCGGTAAAGGAAATGAAGAATATAACGACTGCCAAGGTAAAAAAACACCTTTTAGTGGTCGTGATACAGTATTATAGCTTGCCAAAAAGTTACATTTTTATACTACATAATAAATCTAATCTAAATAAAACTTAAGCTAAAAAGCACTATATATTTTACCATTTCTAATGAAATATACAGATCGATGACATATTGTAATACTTTATCTGCTACAAAATGTAGACCATATTATGTCATTCTTAGTAGTTATGCTTCATGCTTACTGTTCAAAACACAACTCCATAATTGATTGTTTCCTTTTTATTTGCAATACTCCTTGAAATAATATTTTTATTTCTAATATAAACTGTGTAGCAAGTACTACAAAATTAATAAATTTATGATATAAAAAACCGTCCATTTCTGAACGGCTAGAAATAGACAAGAAACGTCAATATCGGCGTTTCATCACCTACTTTTGTATTCAATTTTTCATATTTCAATGCTGATTTATACCTCACTAAATCAGTAATGATGATTTAAATCCCTAAATATACCGTAAGATTAAGGACTTTGGTAGATAATCTATGAAAAATAAATATTATCTTTTTAACTTAAAACTTTAACAGTCACTGTGCGTCTACCCCAATTAATAGCCTGCGCAACCGTTGCAAAATGTAAATCGATAATATTGCCTTTAATTGCTCCACCAGTATCACCTGCAATTGATACACCATAACCAGATACCCAAACAATACTACCTAGTGGAATCACACTTGGATCAACCGCAACACAACTTGAATTTTGACGTAAATTAATCCCTGTTGCACTATAAACACTAGCTCCTAATTCTTCAGTTGAATACCCCGTAGCTTGCATCGTTAAGGTTTTTGCTCCATTCAAATCAACATTAGCAGTATCATTTGTTACTTGCTGTTGAGCTTGAGCTTGTTGCTTAGCAGCGGCTTCTTGAGCTTGTTTAGCTTGAGCTTCTTCAATAGCTTTTGCTTGTTGTTCTTGATTGGCTAAATCCTTTAATTTACTTTGACTTTGTGCCATAACAGACTTTAACTGTTCAACTTGCTTATTTAATTGAGCTTGTTGTTGTTGCAAATCATCACTTTGTCGTTGCAAATCAGCTTGATAATTTGCTAGCTTATTTTGGGTCTCATTTAATTGATCAACACTTTGCTTAACTGCTTGCATACTATCGTTATAAACATTTTGAAGTCGTTGCAACACAATTACACTACTCAACCACTGTGTTAAATTTTGTGCTTTTTCTAAAAAGCTCAATGTTGTATTTGTACCTTGACGCAACTGAAGTTCACGTAAACGCTGCTTAGCATCACGGGTTCGTTGTTGTTTTTCTTTTTTAGCTTGTTGTAATTGCTTAGTAGCTGTTTGAATCTTAACTGTCGTCTCTTGTTTTTGCGCTTGCAAATCATTTAATTGTTGATAGATAGCATTTACCTTATTCATAGTTTGTGCTAGTTTATCTGAGTTGGCATTTAGTTGAGCTTTAACTTGTGCTTGTTGTTGTTGCAATTCTTCTACACTTGCTGCGCTAATGCTTGGTACAGAAGTTGTTAGCACTAGTATCCCTATTAATAAAATTATTTTAATTTTTTTCATAAACGTCTAACTCCTTTATCTAATTAAAATTATAACTTAAATGCAAGTTGCTTTATTTACACTTAGATTACAATCAGATATCGAAACTAGCACTTGTTACTCATTTGTAATATTTTAATTTTTTATAAAATTAGCCTTATATCTAAAAAAAGCATCTCTAATTGAGATGCTTTTAGCCATAATTCTTAAGGGTACGCCGAATTTCGCGTTCTTGATCACGTCGTTTAATCGTTTCACGCTTATCATAATCATGTTTTCCTTGTGCAACACCAATTAAAACTTTAGCAAAGCCATGCTTAATGTAAACTTTCAATGGTACTAGCGTAATTCCTTTATTAGCCACTTTAGCTGCCAATTGCTGAATTTCTTTTTTATGCAAAAGTAACTTCCGATTACGCAACGGATCATGATTAAACTGATTTCCTTGATCGTATGGTGAAATATGCACATTCATCAACCATGCTTGATTATTTTTAATCTGTGCAAAACCATCTTTTAAATTAATCCGACTAGCCCGAATCGATTTAATTTCTGTTCCAGTCAAGACCATTCCAGCCTCGATTGTTTCTAAAATATGATAATCATGACTAGCTTTCTTATTTTGTGCTAAAGGGCGATCATTAGACTTACTTTTAGCCATGGCTTTTTCCCCTCCTTAAAGTCTTATTTACGTCGCTTTTGTTGCTTATTGCGTTGCTTATAAAACGGCTTTTTTTGATTATTATTGTGTCCATGACCATTGCGTTTCTTTTGGCCATCACGACCTTTATTATCACGCTTATTACGTCTGATTTCTGGTAATTTGACTCCATCTAACAAATTACTTGTAGGCGCATTTTCAGGATGAAGTAAACTAAAATCAATCTCTTTTTGATTAACATTTACATTAGTCAATTTGACGCGAATCTCTTGACCAATTCGATATGTTCGTTTTGTCTTACGTCCAACCAATGCTAGGTGTTTTTCTACAAATTCAAAATAGTCGCCTTTAATTTCACTAATATGAATTAAACCTTCAACCGTATTTGGCAAAGAGACAAACATTCCAAACTTAGTAACTGAACTGACCACTGCATCAAATTCTTCACCCACATGATTAGCCATAAATTCGGCTTTCTTCATTGCATCGGTATCTCTTTCAGCATCGATTGCTCGTCGTTCCATTTGCGAACTATGCGTTGTAATTTCTTCTAACTTAGAACGGTACTTATCTTGTGCTTGTTGTGAGATACCATTTTCATCGTAAAAACGAATTAATCGATGAACCATCAAATCTGGATAACGCCGAATTGGAGATGTAAAATGCGTATAATCACTAGCTGCTAAGCCAAAATGCCCTAATGGCTGTGGAGAGTATTTAGCTTGTTGCATCGAACGTAACATCAAAGTCGAAATCATCGCTTCTTCTGGTTTTCCGGCTACTTTTTTCAAAATGCCTTGTAACATTTTAGCATTAATTTCACTCTTTTTACCCGTAACTTCGATTCCAAAGCAAGCCAACGTTTCAAAGAATGCTGTGATTTTTTCTGGCTTAGGCGTTTCATGGATACGATAAACAAATGGTACATTTAGCTTGTTGTAATGTTGTGCCACTGTTTCATTAGCAATCAACATAAACGATTCAACCATTCGTTCACTCGTCCCGCGTTCCCGCAATTGAATATCGATTGGATGTCCTTGTTCATCAACGATAATTTTGGCTTCCGTATCTTCAAATTCAATTGCACCACGGCGTTTACGCATCTTTAATAAAATCTTATGCAATTGTGCCATATCTTCAAACATTGGCACTAATTCTTCATAACGCGCACGTGTCTTTTCATCATGTGCTTCTAATATCTTGTTAATATCAACATATGTCATGCGTTGAGTTGATTTAATGATACTTGGAAAAATCTTATGTTTAACAACTTCACCTTCAGGAGTAATTTCCATTTCGCATGTCATCGCACACCGCTCTACTTGTGGATTCAAAGAGCAAATCCCATTTGATAGCTTATGTGGCAACATCGGAATTACGCGATCGGTTAAATAAACAGAAGTCCCCCGCTCAAATGCCTCGGCATCTAATGCAGTCCCTGGACGCACATAATGGGAAACATCGGCAATATGCACACCTAAATGATAGTTTCCATTGGCCAATTTCCAAACATTAACCGCATCATCTAAATCCTTAGATTCAATGCTATCAATTGTTACTAATTTTTGCTCGGTTAAATCAACACGACCTTGACGATCATTATCTGTTACATGGTCTGGAATTAATTCAACTTCTTGCATAACTTCTGTTGGAAATTCAGTTGGAATATCATGTTTGTAAACAATCTGTAAAATATCCATTCCCGGATCGTTGACATTGCCAATTACTTTAGTTACCACACCCTTTAAGATTCCTGGTAAAGCAACATCTGGATACGCAGTAATATCTGCTAAAACAACTTCACCTTCAACTGGATGTAATCCCTTATCTTCCACTAAAAAACGATACGCCGAAAGCTTTTTATCCTTAAGGTGAATCGTCCCAATAACATTAGCAAATTTATTACCTTCTTCTAAGTACTTAAATTCACCAACAACTTGTTTTAACGCACGCTCTAACACATTAACAATACGCCCTTCTGGACTCTTACCTTGTGTGGGATTGCCGGGATTGGTCATTTCAACTTCAACTTCATCGCCGTTTAATGCACCATTTGTTTGCGTTGGATTGATAAAAAAGTCCGGACTTTCAGGATCAACTGTCACAAAACCAAACCCACGATCACTAGCATGAAACACTCCAGTAAAGCGTGGCAACTGTTGCACTTGGATCAACGAAAATAAATCATTATCATCTAGTTTAATCTTTTGTTCATGTTCTAATTGAGCTAGCGCTTGTACAACAAATTTAAATTGTCCTGGTCCTGTCATTGCTAACTTGTCTACTAGCTGTTGTACCGAATATTTTGCATTCGGTTCTTCTTCAAAATAGCCTAAAATCTTAATAGCTAATTCTTTTTTACTCATCTATATCCTCTTCTATTCGTTAAATCTTAAATTAGCAAGAAAAAACCCCCTGAGAACTTAAATGCAGGGGGTCTTTTAAGCTAATGTGATGAAATATATACCAAAGCCAATGCTAATACAAAGAAAATAATTCCTAAGACCGTTGTAACTTTTTGCATGAAGGCTTCAAAACCACGTGGCTTTTGTTTACTGAAAAGTTCGGCTGCACCACCAGATAAAGCTGTCGATGCATTATCTGTCTTAGCTGGTTGCATCATCACCGCAATGATAATTAAAACCGCCACAATAATAAGCAGTGTTAAGAGTATATTATACAATTAAAGTATCCTCCTCACCCGTTTAGGTAATCTACATCTACTCTAATATAACATACTTAAAGCCATTTTTCCAAGCAGATTTCATTAAATTCAGCAAAAAAGACATCCTTAACCCTTCGCAAGAACTTTTAACTAAATGGAAAAATAATTTTTTTGCAAAAAACAGACAAATAAAAATATCTGTTAGAATGAAAGCAAATAATTTTGAAAGAAAGATTGACTCTATCAAAAAACTTTTTAATATTAAAGACAAAATACTTGAAAATCTAGCAAAAAGAGCCATAAAAAGCAAAAAAGACAAGCTTCTTAAATGAAACTTGTCTTTTTTACTAATCATTATGATTATTTGTTAACGATGTCTTGACGAGCAACTTCGCTTAAGTTGTAGAATGAGTTGATACCCTTGTATTCTGCAACTGTTTCTGTCAATTGATCTTCGATACGCATTAATTGGTTGTACTTAGCGATACGATCTGTACGGCTCATAGAACCAGTCTTGATTTGGCCTGCGTTTGTAGCAACAACCAAATCAGAAATTGTTGTATCTTCTGTTTCACCAGAACGGTGAGAAACGATAGCTGTGTAGCCAGCTTCTTTAGCCATTTCGATAGCTTCCATTGTTTCTGTCAAAGTACCGATTTGGTTAACTTTGATTAAGATGGAGTTAGCTGCACCTACAGAGATACCTTTCTTAAGGTATTGTGTGTTTGTTACGAAGAAGTCATCACCAACTAATTGAACTTTCTTACCAAGTTCAGCTGTGATTTCTTTCCAGTCATCCCAGTTGTTTTCATCGATAGGATCTTCGATAGAAATGATAGGATATTTGTCAACCAAGCTTTCAAGATACTTGATGAATTCTGTAGATGTGAATTCTTCACCTGTTGACCAACGTAACTTGTATTTCTTAGTTTCTGCATCCCATAATTCTGAAGAAGCAACGTCAACTGCGATTGCAACGTCTTTACCTGGTTTGTAACCAGCAGCTTCGATAGCTTTCATCAAGTATTGTAATGGTTCTTCGTTGTTAGCAAAGTCAGGAGCAAAACCACCTTCATCACCAACAGAAGTTGCTTTACCATCTGCTGCCAATAATTTTTGTAAGTTATGGAATGTTTCAGAACCCATACGGATAGCTTCTTTGATAGAAGATGCACCAACAGGCATGATCATGAATTCTTGGAAGTCAACTTTGTTATCAGAGTGAGCACCACCGTTGATAACGTTCATCATTGGTGTTGGTAATACGTGTGCGTTGAAACCACCCAAGTAGTTGTACAAAGGTACTTCTAATTCATCAGCAGCTGCACGAGCAACAGCGATAGAAACAGCTAAGATAGCGTTAGCACCTAATTTACCTTTGTTTGGTGTGCCATCTAAAGCGATCATAGCTTTATCGATAGCAACTTGATCAGTTACTTCATAACCGATAATTTCTTTAGCAATGATGTTGTTTACGTTAGCAACAGCTTTTGTAACACCTTTGCCCATGTAACGGGACTTGTCACCGTCACGTAATTCAACAGCTTCGTGTTCACCAGTAGAAGCACCAGAAGGAACGATTCCACGACCGAATGCACCAGCTTCTGTGTAAACTTCAGCTTCAACTGTTGGGTTACCGCGTGAGTCTAAGACTTCGCGAGCATAAATTTCTGTAATTGCAGACATTTTATTACTCTCCTTTGAGTTTGATTGACTTTTGAGAAATATGTCCTCGGTAATATTTTAACAGTTTTTACCGCGGACTTTCAATAAAAACAACTAATTTTCAGAAAAATTAGTCTTGATAGTTAACTAATTGTAAGTATGATTCAGGAATCAAGGAAGCACCGCCGACTAAACCACCGTCGATATCTTCTTTTGCCATTAATTCCTTAACATTTTCTGGTTTCACTGAGCCACCGTATTGAATACGAACAGCATCAGCAACTGTTTGATCATATAACTTAGCAACTGTTTGACGAACAACTGCACAAATTTCTTGTGCTTGGTCTGCAGTAGCTGTCTTACCTGTACCGATTGCCCAGATTGGTTCATAAGCAATCACTAATTGAGAAACTTGTTGGGCGCTTAAATCTTTAAGGCCAGCAACGATTTGAGCTTCTACCCATTCTTTTTCTTTGCCAGCTTCACGTGTTTCTAAAGATTCACCACAGCAAAGAATTGGTGTCATGCCATTTTTAAAGATAGCATGTGCTTTCTTGTTGATGTCTTCATCTGTTTCATGGAAGTAATCACGACGTTCGGAGTGACCGATAACTACGTAATCAACACCCATTTCTTTTAAAACTTTAGGTGAAGTTTCACCAGTGAAGGCACCTTCATCTTCAAAGTAGCAGTTTTCAGCAGCAACTTTTAAGTTTGAACCCTTAGCAGCTTCGATTAAAGCAGCTAAATCAACTGCGGGTGCAGCGATTACTGATTCAACCTTGCAACCACAAGGTAAGTTATCCTTAACTGCGTTTACAAATTCAACTGTTTGAACTGGATTCATGTTCATCTTCCAGTTACCTGCAATAATTGGTTTACGCACAATAATCATCCTTTCACACATTAGGGAAGCATTAACCTCCCCGTGAATAGTCTTTTTAAAAGCTATTATTTATCGGAAACAGCAGCAATTCCTGGTAATTCTTTACCTTCAAGATATTCAAGAGATGCGCCACCACCTGTTGAGATATGAGTCAACTTGTCAGAAACACCAAGTTTCTTAACAGCAGCTGTTGAATCGCCACCACCAACGATTGTTGTAGCATCGCTTAATGTACCTAAGAATTCACCGATTTCAAGTGTACCTTTAGCGTAGTTGCTCATTTCAAATACGCCCATAGGTCCGTTCCAAACAACAGTCTTAGCGTCTGCTAAAGTTTCTTTGAATAAAGCAACAGATTTTGGTCCGATATCAAGAGCCATGTAGCCATCGGCAATGTCACCTTCAAATACTTTATTAGGTACATCGTTACTAAATTCTTTTGCACAAACGTTATCAACAGGTAATACTAACTTATCGCCAGCTTTTTCAAGTAATTCCTTAGCTAATTCAATCTTATCAGTTTCAACTAAAGAGTTACCAATCTTGATACCTTTAGCAGCGTAGAATGTGTAAGTCATCCCACCACCAACAATAATCTTGTCAGCTTTATCTAAAAGATGTGTAATAACACCAATCTTATCGGAAACCTTTGCACCACCTAAAATAGCAACGAATGGATGTGCTGGGTTGTCAACAGCTTCACCTAAGAATTTGATTTCTTTTTCTAATAAGAAACCAGCTGCTGCTTGTTGCATGTTGCTTGCGATACCTACGTTAGATGCGTGTGCACGGTGTGCTGTACCAAATGCATCGTTGATGTAAACATCGCCTAAAGAAGCCCAGTATTTACCTAATTCAGGATCATTTTTGGATTCTTTTTTGCCATCTAAATCTTCAAAACGTGTGTTTTCAACAACTAAAACATCGCCATCTTCCATTTTTGCAATAGCTTCTTCTAATTGTGCACCACGTGTAGCTGGTACAAATGTTACTGGCTTGTTTAACAATTCTGCTAAATGTTCAGCAACTGGACGCAAGCTCAAAGACTTCTTGTCTTCTTCTGTCTTGATACGACCAAGATGTGAGAATAAGATTGCTTTGCCACCTTGTTCAAGTACATAGTTAATTGTTGGTAAAGCAGCCACCATACGGTTGTCATCACCAATCACGCCATCTTTAATAGGAACATTAAAGTCAACGCGGATTAAAACTTTTTTACCTTTAAGGTCTTTTAAATCAGAAACGATAAGTTTAGCCATGTGCATAAACCTCCATTATTTTTATTAAAAATAAAAGGCGAAGGAAGTTTCGCCTCCCCCCGCCTTAATAACCTGCTAAGCAGTCGGGATATTTAGCAAAAGCTAAATATTAAAGCATGCTAGCAAATTTTTCTAATGTACGGATCATTTGAGCTGTAAAGCCAGCTTCGTTATCGTACCATGCAACAGTCTTAACAACTTGGCCTTCACCTTTACCAACAACTTGTGTTTGAGTTGGGTCAAAGATTGAACCAAATGTTGTACCGATGATATCAGCAGAAACAATACCATCTGCATTGTAACCAAATGATGGGTTGTTTTCTGTAACTTTCTTAACTGCTTCGTTAACTTCTTCAGCTGTAACTTCTTTGTCAAGAGTTGCAACTAATTCTGTTAAGGAACCTGTAATTACAGGAACACGTTGTGCATGTCCATCTAACTTACCGTTCAATTCTGGAACAACTAAACCGATAGCTTTTGCAGCACCAGTTGAGTGAGGAATTGTGTTTTGAGCAGCAGCACGAGCGTTACGAACGTTACCCTTGCGATCTGGACCATCTTGTAATTTTTGTGTAGCTGTGTAAGCATGGATTGTTGTCATTGTACCAGCTTTGATACCAAATGCATCGTTAACAGCCTTTGCAAGTGGTGCCAAGCAGTTTGTTGTACATGAAGCAGCAGAAACAATCTTGTCATCAGCTGTGATTGCATCGTCGTTTACACCGTAAACGATTGTTGTCATGTCACCTGCAGGAGCAGAAACTAATACACGTTTTGCACCAGCTTCAAGGTGAGCAGATGCCTTTTCTTTAGATGTGTAGAAACCTGTTGATTCAAGAACTAAGTCTACGCCATCGTTCTTAACCCAAGGAATGTTCTTAGCATCAGCTTCAGCATAAACAGGAATTTCCTTACCATTTACGATAAGTGCGTTGTCTGTAGCAGAAACTTCACCGTCAAATTGACCATGAGCTGTATCATATTTCAATAAGTGTGCTAACATTGCTGGAGATGTTAAGTCGTTGATAGCAACAACTTCCAAGTCCTTAGATGTTTCAGCAATACGACGGAATGCTAAACGACCGATACGGCCAAAACCATTAATACCTACTTTAGTAGTCATACTAAAATTTCCTCCTTTAGGAAATAAAAATTTATTTTAAAAAGTAATGTCTGACTAAACACTACCCTTTTAAAATCATCTTAGCAGCACCTTGATCTGTAATCAAACAGGTCTGTTTGGGTGCGTGTTTCATGTATGCAACAATTGCCTTAGCTTTTGATGAACCTCCGGCAACTGCTAATACACAGTCCATTGAAGCGAGATCTTCAAGTTGTAATCCTATCCGTGGAATCTTATAGACGACATTTCCTTGTTCATCAAAGAAATAACCAAACGCCTCAGCTACCGCGTGCTTTTGTTGTAACATTTCAATCACTTCAGGTTTCATAGCACGTCTTTTAGCCATTCTAATTGCCTCACCAACACTGTGTAAGGCTACATTACTTTGAGCAATCAAAGTAACGACTTCTTGAACGACCGGCTCTTGTAGCAACGGATAATACGTATCTTCGCTTACTTGCTCTGGCACATATAAGGTACGATGTTTCCCACCGGTTCTTAATGCCATCTGAGCACAAACATTATTGGCTTGAATATCAATACGTTCACTAATTCCACCCCTAGCAGGGACAAATAGTAATTCACGCTCGTGTGCGATATCAGGTGTCAAACAATTGGCAACACGTGCCATCGTCGTTCCGCCCATCGCAGCAATGATATTTTTGCCTTTGGGTAATAACATCTTTAACGTATCATCAAGTAATTTTCCCATAGCATCGATGACCTTAACTGAACTATCACTATCACCAGGAACAATCAAGCAACGCTTAATGCCTAACTGGCTAGCAAGTCTACGTTCAAGCTGTTGAATCCCCAACAACTCATCCATAAAGGTAGACAAACCTTGAATTGTTTCTTGGCCCTTATAAGTCAAACTCATTCCTGACTTATTTGCACTGATTAGCCCTTGTTTCTTTAAAAAATCAGTCTCTGTGCGCAAAACCCGCTCGCTTAATTTCAGCTTCGTTGCAAGTGAACGACGTCCAACAGGTTGCGACCAAGCGATATTTTTTAAAATCATTAAACGATGACTCATGGTATCTAATAAATCAGGAGCCACAGCTTCGATCCATTCAATTTCTTGATGCATCCGACTGTCACCTTTCTTGCGGGACACGTCAAGTCCAACAATGTCAATTAGCGACCCAGCTTAGTTAAAGAAAAAAGTATAACAACAACTTCAATTAAGAACTGTTCTCATACCTCATTTACAAAGAAAATTATAGCAACAATACCGCGACATTGCAAGTATATCTGACCTAAACTTTTAAAATCCATTCTGAATATTTTGTATTAATTTCGATAATTAACAAAATTTCCCGAATAATATTTTACTCAACTATAACCAAAGCCATCAAACACTTAGCAATTTGCAGTTGATACAATAAAGAAAACGTTTAATTATAGAACGATACACATTTCAAAAAACGTCCTATCTAATTTGTTAAATCTTATTCGAATCTCTTTCGTTTGCTAGAAGATGGTATTCCTAATACGTCCCGATACTTTGCAACAGTCCTGCGGGACAAATTAAGTCCCTCTTGCGCTAAAAGTTCAACTATTTTTTGATCCGATAACGGCTTTTGTTTATTTTCATCAGCGATCAAGGCTAAAATCCTAGTCTGAATCGCACTTGCTGTCACATCTTCACCTATACCATGATGATTTACAGCTTGACTAAAAAAGTGTTTCAACTCAAACGTTCCAAATGAAGTCTTAAGATATTTACCATTAACCGCACGACTAATCGTTGATTCATGTAATTGCAAAGATTGAGCAACATCTCGTAATAAAAAAGGTTTTAATGGATGCTTGGAATTTATGAAAAATTCGCTTTGATGTATAATGATTTGCTCTGTAACTCGTTTTAATGTCGAAGAACGTTGCAATAAATCTTTGGAAAGTTGTTGATATTCTTTTTTCTTTTCTTTTAAATACTGCATTACTTGTTCATCAAATACTCCAGTCAAACTGTCGTAATACTCTTGACGAAAACTTATTTCTGGTTGCGCTTCTTTTGTTAACTCAAAATGTATATTGTTTTTTTGATCAACGTTTATTATTATGTCTGGATAAATATAGCCAATTTCATCTTGATTATATGCTGCACCTGGAACTGGACTTAAAGTCCTCACATAATCAAAGATTTTTTGAACTTCTGGTAAAGCTATTTGATATTTTTTAGCAATTTTACTCCAGTTTTTTTCTATGAAATCATCAAAATCATCACGCAATATTTCATAAGTATAATCAGGCGCATTATAATCTAAATCAGCTTGCAGCATCAAGCATTCTTGCAGATTTCTAGCACCTACTCCTGGAGGATCTAATTGCTGCAATAAGGTCAAAGCATCCAATAACATCGTTTCTGAAACTTCATATCTTTCTTTTATCTGCTCCAAATTTGCTTTTAAATACCCATTAGAATCCAACCGTGCTATCAAAAACAATAACCAACTTCTCAACGGTGTTGCGCGCATCGTTAAATGAACTTGTTCTAATAAATATTCAAATAACGAGGGTTGCTTGACCTTAGTAGCGTATTGTGTCCAGTCATCTTTTTGCTCTTGAACCGTAAATTCCGTGGTAATTTTTTGTTTTTTTACAATGATGAAGGGATTTTCTAATTCCTTTTGAATCAAAAATTTTTGCAAATCTTCAGCATTGTACTTTAACATTTGAATAGATTGACGCATCTGTTGTGTCAACGCTAATTTTTGTAATTGTTTTTGCTGTTGCTGTTGTTCAAATCCTTGGTTTAGTCCCATCATCTCACCTCACTTTTTTACTTTCAACTACTTGTTTTTATCTATAAAATATTGTATCATGTTAGATATACGCGCCGATAGTGTAATGGATCGCACGCAAGATTCCGGTTCTTGAAATCAGGGTTCGACTCCCTGTTGGCGCATTCAAATTTATCGTAAGCTATAGATATTTCAAAATCAAGGTTTCTGGCTTAAAAAAATCATTAGAAACTACTAAAAAAATCAACATAATAAATATAACTTGTAAAGAATAGCCCATTGCTATTCTTTTTTTGTATATAAAAAAGCAGGTCAATCCCGCTTTGATCTATATACTTAACTGATTATACTTAGTAACTATGATTGTTTCGGGGGTGACTTGCAATTGTGTTATCGCTCCATTTGAAGGATAGTTTTGTGCTGGTTTATATTCTGGTGCATATTTTTGTACCAAACTGGCAATCGAATTTGAATGAGCGACGACTAAAATATTTTGGCCTTCATGATGATTTTGGCGAATTAAATCCCAGCCAGCGTCTATTCGTTGCCAATAATTTTGACAATCTTCACAGACTTTAAATGGATCTGCTTGAAACATCAAATCCTTTATTTCATCCAAAGAATATGTAGCACTAAGCTCTTTAAACGTCGTTAATCCTTTCGCATAGCCAACCATTCGCCAAGTTTGAACAACATCATATCCTTCAAAAAAGCCATAATTTTGTTCCCTAAAATAACTGCTAGCTTGGGGAACTTTGACACCAGACGCTTGATTAAAGTCTAAAATACTTTGACAAGTTTGATATGCACGCATCGTATCCGAACTATACGCACCATCGAAATGAATATCTTCTAAAACTTTACCAGCCTTTTTAGCGTCTTCTTTTCCCTTAGTTGTCAAAGGTGAATCGGCCCAGCCTTGCATTCTGTTAAAAACATTAAACATTGTTTGTCCATGTCTAACTAAATAAACATTGATAGTCATTAGTTTTTCTCCAATCCATTTAAGTAAGCGTTTAAAATCTTTCTTCTTCATTTTACATCATCACTTGATATTTAGATAGTTAATTTTATTTGAGCTTGTAAATCGTTTGACCTTTTTTGACCTATGAGTTAAACTAACAATACAGTGAATATTCAAATATTCCCGATTATATTTATTGGAGGTAACTTTATTATGAATTTAGTCCCAACAGTTATCGAACAATCATCACAAGGTGAACGTGCTTATGATATTTACTCACGTTTATTAAAAGATCGTATCATTATGGTATCTGGTGAAATCAACGATGACATGGCAAATGCTATTATCGCTCAATTGCTCTTTTTAGATGCACAAGATTCTGAAAAAGATATCTACATGTACATCAACTCTCCAGGCGGTTCAGTTTCTGCAGGTTTAGCAATTCTAGATACAATGAACTTTGTTAATGCAGATGTTCAAACAATCGTTATGGGTATGGCAGCATCAATGGCTTCTGTTCTTTCAACAGCTGGTGCTAAAGGTAAACGTTTTGCTTTACCACACTCTGAAATCATGATTCACCAACCTCTTGGTGGTGTTCAAGGTCAATCGACTGAAATTCAAATTGCGGCAGAACATATCTTAAAAACACGCAAGTTAATCAATCAAATCTTATCCGATTGCTCTGGTCAATCAATCGAAACAATCGATAAAGATACCGAACGCGATAACTTCATGACAGCAGATGAAGCTGTTGCCTATGGTTTGATTGATAGCATCATGACTAATAAGAAAAAAATTAAATAATAAAAAAGTTCCTTCCTACACATCTTATGAGTTGATATGATCCCACTAAAGTAGACACACGAAATAAACAAACGTGTATCTATGGAGGTGGGATTTTTCTATGGGAAGAAAGCCAAAGTTATCAACAAAAGAAAAAGTATATATTTGTGAACAATATTTAAACAGAGAGAAAAGTGTAAGAGAGCTTGTCAATGATTTTAATATCGATAGGAAGACAATAAGTACATGGATAAAGATGTATCAGTCATTTGATCCTACATGTTTCAACCATAAAACACATAATGCAAAATATACTAAAAAATTCAAACAACAGGTAGTTCAAGCATATTTTGTAGGAGAATGTTCTTTCGTAGATATTGCCATCAAATATAAAATTCTTTCATACAGTACTGTCAGAAGCTGGATTAAGAAGTATAATAACTTTGAAGAACTTAAGGATTACGATTCTAAGCTGAAGGTTTATATGAAAGATCGCAGCAGAAAGACAGCAAAAGAAGAACGCATTAAAATCGTAAATTACTGTTTGGAACACAACAAGAATTATAAGGAGACAGCTGAACTATTTGATGTTTCATATACGCAGATATATCAATGGGTTAGAAAATATCTATCAGCTGGAGAGAAAGGTCTTATTGATCGTCGCGGACAGCACAAGACTGAAAAACAGCTAAGTGAAACAGAGAAACTGCAACGTAAGGTAAAACTTCTTGAGCGTCAGCTTAAGGAAATGGAAAATGAGCTCTTAAAAAAATTCAGGAAATCGAAAGAAGGCGGTATTCTCCAAAACGAAAAACGAAGCAAAATACTTAGCTATCAAAGAACTTCATGAAGCAAAGAAATATAGTATCAACTGGATGTGCAAACAATTAGGTGTTAAACGTTCTGCCTATTATAAATGGCTGAATCGCTCTATTACAGCCAATGAACAAGAAGATATGAAACTAGCAGGAATCATCATGGAATATCATCAGAAATACGGTGGGATTTTAGGTTATCGCAAAATGTGTATCTTCATCAATCGTAAATATAATAAGCACTATAATACGAAACGTATTCGTAGAATAATGGGGATTCTTGGGATTCATTCTGCAATCAGAGAAAAAAGAACCTGCTGTACGGTTTCAAACAAGCTGAATCAAAAAGCTGAAAATATACTTCACCGAGAATTTGAAGCATCTGGACCAAATGAAAAATGGACAACCGATGTAACGGAGTTAAAAGTCCAACATTCGCAAGAAAAACTATATCTTAGTGCATTTTTCGATCTGTATGATCGTTCTATTATCGCATGGTCTATTAGTAATCGAAATGATAATACACTTGTGTTAGACATCTTCAATCAAGTAATTAAGCTAAATCCAGATACTCACCCACTGTTTCATTCAGACCGAGGCTTTCAATACACAAGCTCGGAATTCCGGCGCAAACTGAAGGAACAAGGCATGACGCAGTCCATGTCTAGAGTAACGTGTTGTTTGGATAATGGTCCAACAGAAGGTCTGTGGGGAATCATCAAAACAGAAATGTATAAGATGTATGATATCCGTAATAAAGAGAGTTTGGTGAAAGCAATTAGCAAATACATTGATTTCTATAATCATCAACGTTATCAAACGAGATTCGATTCAAAAATACCAATGGAAGTAAGAATAGAAGCTATCAATAACGAAAAACCAAAACATTATCCAATCGCATTTAACCCAAGAATCGCAAAATATAAGGAGTCACTCAAAAACAAAACCCAATCAGCATGATGCCAATTGGGTAATAAATTTTACTTATTTAGTGTGTCCACTTGACAGGGAACAGATCAAGTAGGGAGGAACTTTTTTATTGTCTTAATTGTTCGGCAAATTCATTTAGTTTACGTAACCGATGATTTATCCCTGACTTTGAAATTGGACCGTCAGCTACAACTTCACCTAATTCTTTCAAACTTATCTCTGGATGAGCTAGCCGTGCACGGGCTACATCTTGAAGTTTTTGTGGCAATGAACTCAATCCAACCGTTTGCTCAATAAATTGAATATTTTCAATTTGTTTATTAGCTGCATCTGCCACCTTATTCATATTGGCTGTTTCACAGTTAACAATTCGATTAACCGAGTTACGCATGTCACGCACAATCCGAATATCTTCAAAGCGTAACATCGAATTAGTAGCACCTATCAGCGATAAGAAATCTGCAATTTTTTCAGCTTCTTTTAAATACGTAATATATCCACTGCGGCGCTCCGTTTTTCTGGCATTTAAACCGTAACGATTCATCATTTCACAAATCGTATTATTATGATCTTCATATAACGAATAAATTTCTAAATGATACCGACTCGTTTCTGGATTATTGACAGATCCAGTCGCTAAAAATGCTCCACGCAAATAAGAACGCACTTTAGCATCATCATCTAAAAAAGCTAAAGGAACTGTTTCTTTAATTTGAAAACTATCCAAAATGTCTAAATCCTTTAAAACATAATCACTACCACTCTTTAGGCGTACAATATAAAGATTATTCTTTTTAAGCTTCATCTTACGCCGTACTAAAAGTTCACTTTCAATATCATAAAATTGCTTGAGTAATGTATAGATTCGCCGCGCAGTTGCTGGATTTTCTGTTTGCACACTCAAAACAAACTGATGATTAACAATACTTAATGAACCATTCATCCGAATTAAAGCCATCAATTCTGCCTTAGCATTTCCAAAATGAACTTCAAGCATTGTTAGCTCTTTTTTTACCTCACTGGCATACGACAAAGCTTTCCCTCCTAATTGTTATATTCACATAGCCATGAATTTGGGCGTCCTAACAATCTCATCAATTCATCGACAACTTGATCACCATTATGAAAGACACCTTGATCATGCAATAATAAAAAATTATCCGAAATTACACGGCAGCCTTGATCACGCAATCCGGTAAAATCATGTTTTACCTGATACAAGTATTCATCATATTTTTGACGATCCATATAATCATCAGGTACTGGTTCTGTATTGACTAAAACAGTGTCGATAAAATTAACACCCATGTGCTCATTTAAAACACGTACATGCTCTGCATCGCTAAAACGCTCTGTTTCACCTTTTTGTGTCATAATATTGCAAATATAAACAATTTCTGCTTTAGTCTTTAAAACTGCTTGACCTACATTTTCAATCATTAAATTAGGCAAGATGCTTGTAAACAAACTCCCTGGTCCCAATACAATTTGGTCAGCTTGCATAATTGCGTCGATAACTTCTTGCATTGCAGCTGGTTTTTGCTGATCACTAGCTGTTACCCAAACTTTTTTAATTGTTTTTTGCGCCGCTGTAATCTCTGCTTCACCTGAAATTTGCGTTCCATCACTAAATAAGGCATTTAATACCAATGGAACATTAGCTACCGGATATACATGACCATCAACATGCATCAATTGTGCTAACTGTTGAACAGCATTAAAAATCCCACGCTCATTCATTTCTGACAAAGCTGCAATAATCAAATTTCCAATCGCATGTCCAGAAAAAAATTGATCATTAGAATTAAAGCGATATTGGAAAATTTGCTTGTAAATCTCTGGCATATCCGACAAAGCTACTAAAACATTTCGAATATCACCAGGTGGAACAACGTTAATATAATCCCGAATGATTCCTGAAGAACCTCCATCATCTGCAACTGTTACAATAGCAGTTATATCAGCGTTACGTTTACGTAATCCCTTTAAAATAACAGATAAACCGGTTCCGCCACCAATCACAACAATTTTTGAGCGACTTCTCTTTGGTTTCATCATCATGAGCGGTTCACCGTTTCCTTTCTTTTATTCATATCTCGATGTGAAATATGAACTGGGTAGTCTTTAGCTAATGCATCTCCAATACGTTTAGCTAAGGCCACAGAACGATGTTGCCCTCCAGTACATCCAATTGCAATCACTACATTTGATTTTCCTTCTTTAACATAGCCAGGCATTACAAATTGGAGAAGATGAATAAATTCTTGGAAAAATTGCTCGGTATCCTTGGAATTCATAACATAATCATAGACACCCTTGTCCAAACCTGTTTGCTCACGTAATTCCTTAACATAATATGGATTAGGCAAGAAACGCACATCCATTACGATATCTGCATCAATTGGAACACCATATTTAAATCCAAACGACATCGTTTCAACATGAAAAGGAGCTGTTTGTTTTTGTTCAAAACTATGGAAAATCTTTTCACGTAATTGACGTGGTGAAATCTTACTCGTATCGATCACAATTTGTGCTTGCGCCTTAATATCGGCTAATAATTCTCGCTCTTTATGGATTCCATCCAACAAACGTCCATCCATCGCTAATGGATGCGCACGTCTGGTTTCTTTATAGCGTGCCACTAGTTCTTCATCTGCTGCATCTAAAAATAAGATACGACTTGCAATAAAGTTAGCATCCTCCAATTCACGTAACATTTCGATAATTTCATCATAAAAAGCGCGCGAACGCAAATCAATAACCAACGCAACTTTATGAATCTTATCCGAATTTTGAACTAATTCCCAAAATTTAGGCAATAGCGTTGGTGGCATATTATCGACACAAAAATAACCTAAATCTTCAAAACTTTGCATTGCGACTGTTTTACCGGCACCACTCATACCAGTAACTATTACTAGTTCAAATGAATCTGACATAAAAAAACCCTCCCGCACAAATTCTCTCTTTTAAAGATTATATCACATTAATCAAGCTGCTTACGTGGTGGCAGAGATATTTTACTTAAAATTCCCCTTAACAAAAAGTCTCCTAAACTTTATTTTCGTTTAGGAGACAAAAAATTAATCTAATATCTTACGTTCAAATGGATCAATTGAGATACCTTGTGCTAAAATTTCACGACACCATTCTTGCGCACTAAACAATGAATGATCTCGATAATTGCCACAACTTTTAATATCTGTTCCTTGAACATCTTGCCAAGTTGCATTCAAAATTTCTTCTAACGATAGTTTTAATGCCTGTGTAACTTTAGCTGTATCAGGTGTTCCCCAAACAATCAAATGAAAACCAGTACGGCAACCAAACGGTGAGCAATCAATTACTCCATCCAAATGATCACGCAAATAACCAGCCAACATATGTTCAATCGTATGCAAACCTGCTGTAGGAATCGCGTTTTGATTTGGTTGAACAAAACGCAAATCAAAATTTGAAATTGCATCACCTTTTGGTCCATGCTCCACACTAATCAATCTAACATACGGTGCTTTTACCGCCGTATGATCTAACGTAAAACTTTCAACTTCTGCCATTTTTTATGCTCCTTTGATTATTGATAATGTCCATTATCTAACAATGGTTTAAGATACTTCCCTGTATAGCTTTGTTCACAAGCCACAATTTGTTCAGGACTTCCAGTCGCAATTACTTGTCCACCTTGATCGCCGCCTTCAGGTCCCATGTCGATAATATAATCTGCAGTCTTAATCACATCTAAATTATGTTCAATCACTAAAACCGTGTTCCCTTTATCAACTAAACGTTGTAAAACTGCCAATAGACGTTTGATATCTTGGGCATGTAAACCAGTTGTCGGTTCATCCAAAATATAAAAAGTCTTGCCATTTGATTTTTTGTGTAACTCAGAAGCTAACTTCATTCGTTGCGCTTCTCCACCTGAAAGTGTCGTTGCTGGTTGTCCTAAACTAACGTACCCCAAGCCAACATCTTTAATCGTTTGTAGCTTATTTTTAATCTTAGGTATAGCACTGAAAAACTCAAGCGCTTCGGAAACGGTCATCTCTAGGATTTGAGCAATATTTTTACCCTTATATTCGACTTCAAGTGTTTCGGAATTAAAGCGTGTCCCATGGCAAACTTCACAAGGAACATATACATCAGGTAAGAAATTCATTTCAATTTTCAAAATTCCATCACCTTTACATGCTTCGCAACGCCCACCTTTAACATTAAAACTAAAACGTCCTTTACCATAACCACGCATCTTAGCTTGATTTGTCTGGGCAAATAACGTCCGAATATCATCTAAAACTCCAGTATAAGTTGCTGGATTACTTCTAGGTGTTCGGCCAATTGGGGCTTGATCAATATCGATAACTTTTTCTAAGGCCTCATACCCTAATAGCTGCCCAAATTTTTCTGGCTTTTCTGAATTATGCTGTAATTTTTGAGCTAAAGCACGCTTCAAAATCATGTTAACTAGCGTCGATTTGCCAGATCCAGACACACCGGTAACTGCAATAAATTCACCTAATGGGAAGCGAACATCGATATTTTTCAAATTGTTGGCAATAGCCCCTGTAATTTCAACAAATTCTCCGTTGCCTGTTCTTCTTTCTTTAGGAATTGCAATATATTTTTTACCTGCTAAATATTGCCCAGTTAACGAATTTTTATTACGTTGAACTTGTTTAGGCGTTCCAGCAGCAATGATTTGTCCACCATTTTCACCCGCTCCAGGGCCAATATCAATCAAGTAATCAGCAGCTCGCATCGTGTCTTCGTCATGTTCGACCACAATCAACGTATTACCTAAATCCCGCATTTTCTTTAGTGAATCTAATAGGCGATCATTATCGCGTTGATGCAATCCTATCGATGGTTCATCTAATATATACATCACACCAGACAAATTAGAGCCAATCTGAGTAGCCAATCTAATACGCTGCGCTTCTCCTCCAGATAGTGTACGCGCAGCTCGACTCAAGGTTAAATAAGACAAACCAACATTAGTCAAAAAGCTCAAACGTGCACAGATTTCTTTTAGAATTGGACGTGCAATTTGTTCATTTTGTGGTGAAAACTCCAACTCTTCAAAGAATTTTAAAGCATCTTTAATGGCTAAATCAGAAGCTTGTCCAATATGCAAACCTCCTACTTTTACGGCCAATGCTTGTTCATTTAATCGGTAACCATGACATGTTTGACAAGTCAGACTTGTCATATATTTACGCATCACATCACGTGTAAAATCACTCGTTGTTTCACGATAGCGGCGCTCAATATTATTGATGACACCTTCAAATTCCATGTCTAAATCACGTAAACCACCAAAATCACTTTCAAATCTAAAATGAAACTTTTTATTTCCTGCTCCATATAATAAGATATCTTGTTGTTTGGCACTGAGTTTTTCAAAAGGCGTATCCATATCTATTCCAAATTCAGCACACGCTTGAGCCAGTAATGTGGGATAGTACTTAGAGCTAATCGGATTCCATGGCTCTAAAGCACCCTCGTTTAATGTTTTTTTACGATCAGGAATAACCAAATCAACATCAACTTCTAGTTTCATTCCCAAACCATCACATTCCTCACATGCTCCAAATGGTGCATTGAAAGAAAAAAGACGCGGTTCTAATTCTCCAATAGTAAAGCCACAATATGGGCAAGCAAAGTTTTCAGAAAATTGCAACATTTCTTGCCCAATAACATCGACATAAGCATAGCCTCCAGCCAAACGCAAAGCTGCTTCAAATGAGTCAAACAAGCGTGAGCGAATGCCTTCTTTAACTACAATTCTATCAACAACCACATAAATATCATGTTTTTGATTTTTTTCCAGTTCGATTTCTTCTTCGACTTCTCTCATCTGACCATCGACAAGTACTCGCACAAAACCTTCTTGCCTAATCTTAGCTAATTCTTTTTTATGTTGTCCCTTTTTTTGTCTAACAACAGGTGCTAAGATTTGCAACTTGGTGCGTTCAGGTAATTCCAAAACTTTTGTCACCATCTGTTCAGGAGATTGACTCGTAATTTCATGACCATCCCTTGGACAAAATGGCTTCCCAACTCGTGCCCATAATAACCGCAAATAATCATTGATTTCCGTAACAGTTCCAACTGTCGAACGGGGATTTTTTGAAGTCGTCTTTTGGTCAATAGAAATTGCTGGTGATAAACCATCAATAGCATCAACATCAGGCTTATCCATTTGTCCTAAAAATTGGCGTGCATAAGCCGATAAACTTTCAACATAACGCCTTTGTCCTTCAGCATAAAGTGTATCAAAGGCCAGTGAGCTTTTTCCCGAGCCCGAAAGTCCAGTGATAACAACAAGTTTTTCTTTAGGAATTTCAACATCGATATTTTTCAAGTTATGTTCTCTTGCACCACGAATAACAATCTTATTTTGTCTCACTTTTATATCTGCTATACATTATACAGTTATTTTCCACAATTAAATATAGCTTTTCCTTTCATAAAAATTACTAAATTGTCTTTATTCAATCATCGCTTTTAATTCAAAGACCGTATCACGCAAAGTAGCCGCTGTTTCAAAATCTAACTGCTTGGCTGCTTGTTTCATCTGTGCTTCTAAACGTGCTAATAATTCTTTTTGTTCACTTCGTTTTAATTTACTAAAATCAACTTGTGTTGCTGTATCACTTGCATTTTGCTCACTTGTTAATGAAATATTTGCACGTATATCTTTTTTGACTGTCTTAGGCACAATTCCATGTTCTTTGTTATAAGCTTCTTGAATTTGGCGACGACGTTTGGTTTCATCAATAGCCGCTTTCATCGAAGCTGTCTGTGTATCAGCATACATGATAACATGGCCATTTTCATTTCGCGCTGCCCGTCCAATCGTTTGAATAAGAGAACGTTCATTACGCAAGAATCCTTCTTTATCAGCATCAAGAATTGCCACTAAAGAAACTTCAGGCACATCAATACCTTCACGCAACAGATTGATTCCAACTAAAACATCAAAATTTCCTAGACGTAGCTCACGAATGATTTGTGTACGTTCCAATGTTTTAATATCTGAATGTAAATACTTCACCTTGATACGTAACTCTTTAAAGTAATCGGTCAAATCTTCAGCCATCTTCTTAGTTAAAGTTGTGATAAAGACGCGTTCATCTCTTGCAACACGTTGATTAATCTCTGCTACCAAATCATCCATTTGTCCAGCAGTTGGGCGTACATCAATCTTTGGATCTAGCAATCCTGTTGGCCGAATAATTTGTTGAATAACGTCATTAGTTTGTTCTTGCTCATAAGGGCCTGGGGTTGCAGACATATAGATAATCTGATGTACATGGTCTTCAAATTCCGCTAAGGTCAAAGGTCGGTTATCTAGTGCACTTGGTAACCTAAAACCATAATCAACAAGCATCTGTTTACGTGATCTGTCGCCATTATACATTCCACGTACTTGTGGCATCGTAACGTGTGATTCATCAACTACAATCAAGAAATCTTCAGGAAAGAAATCTAATAGGGTATATGGAGCTTGACCTTGCATTCTTCCATCCATATGTCGTGAATAATTTTCAATTCCCGAACAATATCCCATCTCTTTTAACATTTCAATATCATAAGTTGTTCTTTGTTCAAGACGTTGAGCCTCTAGTAACTTACCTTGTTCTGTCAGTTCTGCACAGCGTTGTTTTAATTCTTCTTCGATTTTTGTTATCGCTTGTCCGAGTCGTTCCTCATTTGTCATGAAATGTGTAGCCGGAAAAATCGCAACATGTGCACGTTCAGCCAAAATTTCTCCTGTTAATGGATCAACTTCACGAATTCGTTCAATTTCATCACCAAAAAACTCAATACGTAAGGCTTTTTCATCGTAGGCTGCAGGAAAGAGTTCTACCACATCGCCTCTTACTCTAAAGCGCCCCCGTTGAAAGTCAATATCGTTACGTTCATATTGAATCTCGATTAATTGTTTTAATAACTCATCTCGCTCTATTTCTTGGCCTGAGCGCAAAGAAATCGTGTGTTCTCGATACTCATTTGGATCACCCAAACCAAAAATAGACGAAACAGAAGCAACCACGATAACATCATTGCGTTCTAATAATGAACTAGTTGCCGAATGACGCAATTTATCAATTTCATCGTTGATACTAGAATCTTTTTCAATATAAGTATCACTCGATGGTACATAGGCTTCTGGTTGATAATAATCATAATAAGACACAAAATATTCTACGGCATTTTCGGGAAAAAATTCTTTAAACTCACTATACAATTGTCCAGCCAAAGTTTTATTATGCGCCAAAACCAAAGTTGGTTTATTAACCTTTTGAATCACATTTGAAATGGTAAATGTCTTTCCTGTTCCCGTAGCACCTAATAAAATCTGCGCTTTTTTCCCTTCTAAGACATTTTCACTCAATTTTTGAATTGCTTGGGGTTGGTCACCTGTTGGTTGATAAGCACACTTTAATTTGAACTTTCGATCAGCTTGACGTTCAATCACTTTTTTCACCTCATCTGCATTATTTTGTTCATCTCATTTTATCATATCGAACATGTTTTCGCATCTTAAAAACTTAATAAAAAATGCCTTCTTCACTAGACTTATCCAGTAAAGAAGGCAAACTAGCTTTAATTTTTATTGTTGACTCTTTTATTTAGAACTATTTAATAAAAGCTTGAATTGCAGCTTCAAAAGCATGACATTTTTCAGTTGCTTGTTCATCAGAAGTTGCTACAGTCCCAATATAAAACTTGATTTTAGGTTCTGTCCCAGATGGACGCACAGCAATCCATGTTCCATCAGCCAAATAATACTTCAAAACATTTGACTTAGGTAAGCTCATAGTCGTAATTGTGCCATCAGCTAAATGTTTTTGTGAACTAGCAAAGTCTTCCATAACTTCAACTTTGTAGCCTGCAAAATCAGTTGGTGCACTTGTTCTAAATTTACTCATTAAATCTTGAATTTGTTTTGCACCTTGAATGCCATCAAATGTTAAAGAAATCGTCTTTTCTGCAAAGTAACCATATTTTTCAAATAATTCTTGTAAACCATCATACAAGTTTTTACCTTGTTTTTTGTAATAAGCCGCTACTTCAGCTAACATTACCAAGGCTTGAATAGCATCTTTATCACGTACAAATGAACGTACTAGATAGCCATAACTTTCTTCAAAGCCAAACATAAAGGTATGTTCAGCGGTAGCTTCAAAATGTTTGATTTGTTCTGCAATAAACTTAAATCCTGTCAAAACATTAATCATTTCCACATCGAAACTTTCAGCAATCTTAGCCGCAAATTCACTAGAAACAATGGATTTAACAGCTGCTGCATTTTTAGGTAGTGTACCAGCTTGCTTATGAGCTGTCAAAATATAATGCAACATAATAGCTGCAATTTGATTACCAGTTAACAATTGATATTCACCATTAGGTTGACGAACAGCTGCACCTAAACGATCAGCATCTGGGTCAGAAGCAATCAATAAGTCAGCCCCTTCTTTTTTACCCAAAGCAATTGCTAAGTCAAAAGCAGCCCCATCTTCTGGATTTGGCTTTTCAACCGTTGGAAAATCACCGTCTGGTAAAGCTTGTTCTTTTACCATCGTAAAGTTTTCAAAACCAGCTTGTCGTAAAGCTTTTTCTCCTAGCATTGCGCCGGTTCCATGCAATGGACTGTAAACTAATTTTAATGTTTTGCCTTCTTCTTGCACTAATTCGCGGTTAATCGTTACTTGCTTTAAATGTTCCAAATAAACTTGATCAACTTCACTACCGATAATCTTTAATAGTCCTGCTTCAATTAAGGCTTCCTTTTGTCCTACTTCGACACCAAACAAATCATCAACTTGACGAATATATTGTGTAATTAAATCAGATTCTTTAGGTGGCATTTGAGCCCCATCTTCACCATAAATCTTGTAACCATTGTATTGTTTTGGATTATGGCTAGCTGTAATCATGATACCCGCATAAGCATTTAAATGACGTACAGTAAATGATAATTCAGGGGTTGGACGTAGGCTTTCAAAAACATAACTTGGAATTTGATGTGCGCCTAAAACTTTAGCTGCTTCAAATGCAAATTCTTGTGAAAAGTGCCGTGAGTCATAGCTAATTGCCACCCCGCGTTTTTTAGTTGCTTCATCTAAAGTATCCATGAAACGTGCTAAACCTTCAGTAGCTTGACGAACAGTATAAATATTCATCCGATTAATGCCGACACCTAAAACACCACGCATACCCGCAGTCCCAAACTCTAACGGTGCATAAAATGCATCCTCTAAAGCAGCATTATCATTTGCTAATTGGTTTAATTCTTGTTTTAAATCTTCTGTCAATTCAGGATAGTTTTGCCAAATGGCATAAGTTTCTTGCCAACTCATCTAATCACTCCTGTAAAATTATTTTTACGCTTACTAGTATACTATAAAATTCAAATAACTGGCAGTTTTTTCAACAAATAAAAGATATCCTACTAAGATTACCAAAATAAAAAGATATGAAATACCCATGATATCTCATATCTTTTTTAATTTGTTTAGCGTTGCTTATCTTTTAACATTTCTAAATAATTAAATGCTTCTTGCCCTGCAATTCCACCATCACCAACTGCTGTCGTAATTTGACGAAGTTCTTTTTTACGAACATCTCCAATGGCAAAAATGCCAGGAATACTTGTTTGCATCTTTTCGTCTGTTAAAATCCAACCCTTTTCATCCATGATTGGGAGATTTTTAAATGGTGCACTCATTGGTTCAGAGCCAACATAAATAAAAATACCATCTGTTGCCAATTCAGAGTCTTCACCAGTCTTTTTATTGTGCAACTTAACTCCTGTTACTTTTTGACCATCGCCAACAATTTCAGTAACTTCACTATCCCAAATAAAATTCATCTTTTCATTAGCAAAAGCACGATCTTGCAAAATCTTTTGTGCACGTAATTTGTCACGACGATGAACTACATTTACTTTTGAAACAAGTTGCGCCAAATATGTTCCTTCTTCAATTGCAGAGTCACCACCGCCAACAACAACAACCGGTTTATTTTTAAAGAAAGCTCCATCACATACAGCACAATAAGATACCCCACGTCCACTGTATTCTTCTTCACCAACTACACCTAATTTACGGTATTGTGAACCTGTTGCGATGATTAAGACATCTGTTTGGAATTCATCACTGTCAGTTTTAATCAATTTGCTTTGATCATCTAAAACAGTCACACTTTCTACGTTTCCATAAGCATATTGCGCACCAAATTGCGTAGCACTATCATACATTTGTTGTGCTAAATCAGGCCCTAAAATCGAACGAAAACCTGGATAATTTTCAACTTCGGCTGTGTTGTTCATTTGGCCTCCATAAATTCCACGATCAAGCATTAAGACTGAAAGATTAGCTCTAGAAGCATACAAAGCAGCCGTCATTCCCCCAGGACCTGCGCCAATCACGATTACATCATATTTTTTTACCATTTTACTTTCCTTCTTTCTTAAGCTTTGTTCCTAAGTATAACTTACTTTAAGTAAGAAATCCACTTTTTTGTTTACCTTTCCAACAAAAAAAGCACCAAATTTTTGGTGCTTTCATTTTAATGGTTATCATTTCCGTCTAAATACCAAGGTTCTAGCGGTTCAAAGTAACGTCTAGCATACCAAAAAATAATTGCACCGATAAACAAAATTGCCGATAACCATTGAGAGACACGTAAAAAACCAAGCATCAAACTATCTGTACGCATTCCTTCGATAAAGAAACGTCCAAAGGAATACCAGATTACGTAACTAAAGAAAACTTCGCCTCTTTTGAACAAGTTTTTCTTTTGACGTAAAACAATCAACAAAATAAATCCTGCAACATCCCACAATGATTCATATAAAAATGTTGGTTGATAATAAACGCCTTTAATTTGCATTTGTTCGATAATAAAGTTTGGCAAGTGTAAATTTTCTAAAAACTTTCGTGTCGTACTTTCACCGTGGGCTTCTTGATTCATGAAATTTCCCCAACGACCAATTCCTTGAGCCAAAATAACAGTTGGTGCAATGACATCTAAAAACAACCATGGCGAAATCTTTTTACAACGACAATAAATAACTAAAACAATTAAAGCTCCTATTAATCCGCCATAAATTGCAATTCCTCCATCCCAAATGCGATAAATTTCACTTGGATGTTGTGCATAGTATGACCATTCAAAAATCACATAGTAAGCTCTTGCACTAATAAGGGCAAAGGGTAAGGCCAAAAGGAGATATTCATAAAAATAATCCTCGTCTAAATTTCTTCTTTTACCTTCTCTTACGGATAAGACCACGGCAATCATCACTGCTAATGAGATGATAATACCATACCAATGAACTTGAATACCACCTAGATCAAAGGCAATTGGATTTAAAGCGCCTAAAAAACTTGTCACTCTCTTCACCTCAAATTATTTGCTTTCATTAACTGAGTTTTCTTTAATCAATTGATTTAAATTGTTTTCAAAAGTTTTAGTTGCATCATATCCCATTGTCTTTGCACGATAATTCATCGCAGCAGCTTCAATAATGATTGCCATGTTACGTCCAACTTTAACTGGTATCGTGATACGCGGTACTTCAACATCAAAAATTTGAACCTTTTGTTCACCACTACCTAGACGATCAAATTGCTTGTCTGGACTCCAGTTTTCTAGATGCACAATCAAAGAAATATCAGTATCCGAGCGGACTGCACCTGCGCCAAAAAGATTCATTACATCAATGATACCAACCCCACGAATTTCAAGTAAATGTTGTAAAATACGCGGTGCTTCTCCACGCAAAGTCTGTTCATCTTTTTGATAAACTTCAACGCGATCATCAGCAATCAAACGATGCCCACGTTTAATCAAATCCAAAGCAGTTTCTGATTTACCAACTCCGGAATCACCAGTAATCAAAACACCTAAACCATAAATATCAACCAAAACACCATGTAACGATTTTCTTTCGGCTAATTTTGCTTCTAAATAATCGGTCACTCGTGCTAATAATCTAGTAGTTGGCAATTTAGAACGCAAAATTGGAATATTATGTGCATTAGCAGCCTCTTCTAATTCTGTCGGTACCGATAAATAACGTGAAATTAAAAAGCATGGCGTCAAATCACTTTGACATAACTTAGCCATAATTTCTACTTTTTGTTTTTCATCCATCTTATGCGCATAAGAAATCTCTGTCATTCCAAATAGTTGCAAACGTTCTGCAGGATAATAATCAAAATATCCCGTCAATTCTAGACCTGGACGTGAGATATCACTTGTAGTAATAAATTTTTCATTTAAATACTTAGCACCTGAATAAACAATTAAATCGCATGAATCGACTAATTCTTGAACACTGACCTTGTTCACGCGTTTCACTCCTTTGTGGCTTTTAGCCCGATACTTCATCTTCTATTTTATCATGTTAAAGACTTTTAGCCTATCGCTTTATCGTGCAAAGTGATTTGTGATGATTAAATTGACCCCACTTAAAATCAAAGCAATTAAAAAAGCAGATCCAAAATTTGCAAAATAAAATCCACTTACAAAAATTGAAGTCAACATTAAGATAAACGCATTAATACACAAATAAAAAAAGCCCAGTGTCAAAATAGTAATTGGTAAAGATAAAACAACTAAAATAGGCTTAATCACCATATTTAAAATTCCTAAAATTACAGCTGCCATCAGTGCTACCCAGACATTAGCAACATGAAAATTAGCTGGAAACAAGCCAGCTGCTGCGATAAAAATAACCGCATTAAGCAACGCTCTTTGAATAAAATTCAATTCTTTTTCCTCACTTCTTTTTACTTATCTGAAATATCTTTTTCCTTGACATCCGTAATAACTTTACGCTTGTGATCGCTTGTGTGTTGTTTTTGAGTATACGATTTAGAATTGCCAAATAAACTAAAAAGATCATAATAAGAAGGACCTGGAGCCGGTGGCAAGGCAACCATCAAGACAACATACAAAACAATAGGGATTGTACTACTTAACCCAAAAAAAGAACAGATTAAGAAAAACACCAAATAAGCCACACGAACGGCCTTAGCCGAAACCCCTAGGTATTGTGCAATTCCACCACAAACTCCCGCAATCAAACGATTATTTGAACGTGTTAACTTTTTTTTCAATATTTTGCCTCCTAATTAATTACTACTCAAATTCTACAAATTATTCAGTCATCACGCAATCATTGATCCCATTTAGCTTAAAATTTTAAGAAAAAATTCAAAGTTTATGCTTAGGAAAAATAAGGCAAATGAACTATAAATGTTGAACCTTGATTAAAACGACTTTCTAAACTAATAGTACCAGAAAGGCTTTCAACGCATTCTTTAACAATTGCTAATCCTAGTCCCGTTCCACCTGACACTTTACTGCGCGATGAATCAACCCGATAAAAACGCTCAAAAATACGGTCCTGTTCATCTTTTCTAATTCCACCACCCGTATCTTGAATGCTTAAACTCCATTCATTTTCTAATTGCTGTGCGCTAATAATTATTTGTCCACCAAATTTATTATAACGAATAGCGTTTTGAATTAAGTTGTTGATAATATGACGTAACTTATTTTTATCACAAATCACTTCTAACTGTTCTGGAATTTGATTGATCACTTTAATTTGTTGTTTATTAATTAAGACTGTAAATGATTGCAAGGTATTACCAACCAACTTAGCTAATTTTATTGGTTCTAGTTGTAAAGCATGTTTTGCATCGATACGTGATAACGATAAAATATCATTAATCAAATCAGTTAATCGCAGACTTTCATCATGAATAATCTTTACAAATTGCTCAGTTGCTTGTTTATCTTCCAGTGCACCTTGCAGTAAAGTCTCACTAAAACCAGTGATTGCTGTAACGGGCGTTTTTAATTCATGACTAACGTTACTTACAAAATCAATTTGCATCTGCTCAATTCGTTTATTTTCAGTAATATCATATAACAAAAGCATCACAAAAAACTGTTGTTCACTAATTGGAACATAAATCACTTGCGCATCAATTGTTTTATCTTGTCCATCTAAATTTAAAGTCAGTTGTTTGCGTTGATCCTTTTTACTTCTAAAGGCATCTTCCACTAACTTAACTAAAGCAAAATGTCCCAATAAGGTATAATAAGTCCTTCCTTTTTGATCCATTTCTTTCCCTAATAGTTCATTTAATGTATGATTGCTCAAATAAACTTCACGTTCTTGATCAATTACCATTACACCAATTGTAATGTATTCAAGCAAACTAAAATAACCTCGCTGTTGCTTGGTATAAGCTTTAGAAAAGTCACGTTGCATACTTTGTACCGCATTGATTGATTTACTTAACTGGTAGTAAGGATCGCGTTGATCTAAGATAATATGATTAGCTTTTTTCCCTGTCGATAAATCATTTAACTTTTGAACCATCAAATCAACTTCAACTTTTAATTTGCGTGCTAACCAGATGTCTAAGCCATAATTAAAAATCGCTAAAATCACGGCATTCACAATTAACCAACCAAAAGAAAAATGTTGATGACTTATTTTAGCTATTATCCATGTTAAAATAAGAGCCGCCATGCAAAGTGCCCAGCGACCCAAAAAATGACTAATCTTCATCGACTACTCCTTCAAAACGATAACCAAATCCTCGTACTGTTTCGATATTGCGTGGTTTTTTAGGATCTGGCTCTATTTTTTCGCGTAAATGACTAACATGCATATCGACCATTCGTGTTTGTCCTACATAATCAAATCCCCAAACTCCATTTAACAATTTTTCACGACTTAAAACCCGATGTGCTCTCTTAACAAAATAAGCTAACAATTCAAATTCCTTTGGAGTCAAATTGATAGGCTCTTCTTGACGCGTTACAGTATAATTTCCCAAATCAATTGTAAAATCTTTAAACTGATATACTTCTTGAGTTGCAGGCTTAACATCAACTTTTAGCTTTTCTTTATGACTGTCATTATTTTTAACTTTCATTCGCCGACCAATTGCTTTTAATCGGGCTAAAACCTCTCTAGGCGAAAAAGGCTTAGTTAAATAGTCATCTGCTCCTAATTCTAAACCAATAATTTTATCATATTCATCATCTCTAGCCGTCAACATCAAAATTGGCGTTTCAACTTTTTCTTGACGTAATTTTTTAGTAACTTCCATGCCATCCATCTCTGGTAACATCCAATCTAATATAATAAAATCATAATCATTTCGTAGAGCTTTTTGATATGCGCTTAAACCATCATATACTGCTTCAACCTCATAACCATCTTTTTTTAAATTATATTCGAGTAACGTTACAATCGCGACTTCATCATCAACTACTAATACTTTTTTCATCAAGCTTTTCCTTTCCTAAATCAACAGATAATTAGTGAAATAAAATCAATCCTAATTCATGTGGAGCATCTGAATAAATTGCACCTTCAGCAATCTTAATTTCTCCTGCAAAATTACGTACTCTAAAGCGACAATATGCTGAATTTTTTTGCATAGCTGCATACAATTCCGTTTCATTGGTCACTTTTTGATCGTTACAGCTTAAAATTATATCACCAGCACTTAATTTCATTTTAGCTGCTGGTGTATTATTTTGTACAGCAATCACACGGACTCCTTCACTTGTTTCTACATACCATCCTTGTGCATCTTGTTCAAGACGATGCCTTTGCCATGCTTGCCAAAAACTAGTAAGTGCTAAAAAAACCAAACCACCAAGACTTATAAACCAGCTAAGATAACTAAGGCCAACGAAAAGTAAACTTTCAATTAACAATATGACAGTTTGTTTACGGCGTAAGCTAACAACTTTGATAATAGATTGCTTAAACGTACGACAATTAATTCCTACCAAAAACGGAACTAACATTAAGCCAAACTCATGGCCTCCAAATGAAAAAAGTGGCCACAATGTTAAATCACTCTTAAACAGATCACCTGGAATCAACAACAATACTGGAAAAACAGTAAATTCTTGCCACAAATAATAGGCAATTCTGCGTCCCCGTTTTCCTTGTCTAATTCGTGGTGTAAACCAAGAACTACTAGTTTTTTGTAAATATAACAAACGAAAACATAAAAAAAGGGCAATTAAAATAAATAAACTACTATTTATCACAGTTGTAGTTGTGAAAGTTATGCATTGATATAAAACAATCCCCAGTATTGCTACTAAGCTAGCATCAAATAAAGGGCTAAATAAAACAGCAATCATTGCTACGATTTGATAAATAATTAATAATTTAGGTGGTAACATGACTCCTAAACTAAAAAATATAATCGAGCCTAAAACAAAGAATACAAAACCTTTTTTAACAAAATGTCGACCTTCATAAAAATCTCTATTAACCGCAATTCTAAAGGCCTTGCGTTCTTTTCGTACACGTAACAAATATAAAATAACCGTCATTACAATTCCAAGCCACCACAGTGGCTGACATAAAAAATTAACGATTAATTGAATAAGCAAAATTTATTACCCCCTTACAAAACACCTACTCTATTAAGTATAACAAGTGTTTTACAAAAATAGAATTAATTCTTTATGTTAACTTAAAAAAATATTATCTTTTTTTGCAAAAATCGTTTTCAATTAAAAGGGGCTGGGAAAAACTCAGCTTCAATAAAAAAAAGGCTCACGTCAAAAAATTTGGCGTGAGCCTTTTTTATGGCTAATCTCTTGCTAATATTAAGTTGAACAAAACCAATAAAGGAGAGGTTAACCATGTACAAGAATTATAACACATCTGAACTAGAATTAGATATTACTACTTATTCATTAAAATTACCATCTGACCATATTGCAGTTTTAATCAGCCACTTCGTGGACTCAATTTTACTTAATATTCTTTCAGAAGAAACTTCACATACCGGTCGGCCTGCTTTTCATCCGGCTATGCTACTAAAAATGACGCTTTTTGCTTACCATGAAGCTGTTTTTTCTGGTAGAAAAATTGCTAAATTAAATCAGTATTACCTTCCTATGATGTGGTTAAGTGGTAATACTCCCATTAGCTATAAAACTATTAATAATTTTCGTTCTAGTGATCACGCTAAAAAGATTATTCAAAAAGCTTTTGTCCTATTTACCCTACTTTTATTTCAAAATGATATGTTAGGTTCTAGTGACGCAATAAAAGAACTTATCAAAGAAACTGATATTAAACTAGTTGAGTTGGAAAAAGAAATTGAAGCCAAACCTAAGGTTAAAAAGGCGTTCAAAAAACAAACATGTTCGTCGCAAATTAAAGAGTATCAAACGTAAATTGAAAGAAGATTTTCTTCCTAGAAAAGTGA
>ERZ791897.396-NODE-396-length-35251-cov-48.997642_pt1 | contig 35251 bp, 25 predicted proteins | sample MGYA00510152_ERZ791897 | MGnify/ENA primary metagenome ERZ791897 (study PRJEB30046, sample SAMN00792050) | human gut metagenome | study: EMG produced TPA metagenomics assembly of the A metagenome-wide association study of gut microbiota in type 2...
GACCACCAGATCGGGATACTCCACCGCATCAGTCATAAGAAAACAACCTTCCAAAACAGTCAGTTCAATTGCAAATGCGCACTGCCAATGTGCGTTTCGCGTTCATGATACTCGCATACCACGAATGAACGCAGCCGATCCATACTCCGAGTTATTCATCTCCAAAGATTCTTGCCCATGTCTCCATGGAGGTAATCCCATAAGACTGGTATTGGGCAGACAATCGCTTCCAATTCTTCAGAATCTTGCGTGTAAGCCGATATCCTTCCATCATGCTCTTACGGAAACGTTTGTTGTCTCGCTTTAGCCATGCCACACCATTGCCATCCGCCGTAGTGACCAACGCAGAATTGACATGGTCAAAGGCAAGCCAAGTCCAGGCAGCATCGCGTGCGGGGATGGCCGCATCCGGACGAGTGGCTTTATCGGGATTGGCCTTCTTGATAAAGCTCTTCGCGATAAGGCCGACAGCCGCCTTGTACCGGCTTTTCATAGTCGATGGATGGTTCTTTGGCGGTTCAACCTCGCCAGCTGGCTCAGGGAACTCCTCAAAACTCCCCTTGGCCTGAGCATCGGGATATTTTGCTCGCAGTTCACGCACTTCGCCAAGTTTCGTCGACAAGCAATCTACAAGGTACTGTGGGCCTCGAAGAATATCCCTTAGCGCCATATGATGCAATGCCATGGCAGAGTACACAAACCGAAGCCCGAGACTGGCATCACCATACAAGGTCTCCACCAACATGCGAGGCGGCCTATCCGGATACGTCAACAATGCCGCGAGCCAACGGTTACGCTCAGTAAAGTATTCCTCCCACGAACGTGCTGGATCCTTGTCATGCCATGCTTGGTGCCATACGGCCACGCCTGGCAGGCAGACTGTGGGAAATCCTGCTTTCTTGGCACGAAGACCATATTCAATGTCATCGAATTTGATGAACACCGGCATGGAGAGACCGATTTTCTTCACAACCGCAATCGGAATCAGACACATCCACCACCCATTGAAGTCTTCATCAATGCGCTGATGACGATCCGGAGAGTCACGGAGCGGTTCCACAGAGAAATCATGGTTGTATCCCATGCTCTTGGACGGGTACATCCACATTCGTTGCGCATTGATCCGCTCACCTTGCGTATACAACATGGTGCGATTATCCAAATGGAACATGCCGCCGCCGACAAGAACTGGTCGCACCGTGTAATCAGAGAATTGGATTGCACGCAGAATCGATTCCGGTTCGCTGATGGCATCATCGTCCAGCAGCAGCACAAAATCACTATCACCGGCCTTAGCCGTTTCATACATGCCTCGGGAGAATCCTCCAGAACCACCCAAGTTCGCTTGCTGAATGTATGTAAGCTGTTCGCCTAGATTAGCGGCAACCTCATCAAAGTCCTTCTGATCCTTAACTAAGTCGCTGCCTTGATCCGTGCAATACACTGTATCCAAACGTTCGCGCAATGCCGAAGCACCGGCGATAGTACGCAATTGATCCATACAATATGAGGCGCGATTAAAGGTCGTGATGGCGATAGACAGGGTTGTCTCATGCTTAGCGGTACGCGCCTCACGGGGTACAGACCATGTAGCATCAGCAATGGTCACGGAACCATCAAGCGATTCCGCATCGAACCAGAAGTAACCACCATCCATAAGACCTGTCATCGGCACGTCTATGCATACACGAGTTTCAGACTCCGAAGCCGTTGTCGTCTTCGTCGAAACCGGATAAATCAGTCCACGACCTGTGGAACGGAATACGCTGATTTTGGAGTTTCCCTGAACTGTCGCTTCGAATCGCACCGTTTTTACACTGGTCCAACGGCGCCAATATGCAGCGGGGAATGCATTGAAGAATGCGCATCCAGACATGTGACCACGATTTTTCAAGGTTATAGAGGTACGCCCCGCAATTTCAAACGAATCGCAGGACACTCCTGCAGACGACCCGGCATTGCGAAGCAAGCGTTGCAATGTGGACTGATTCATGGAGCCGAATTCCAAACGGCGCATGTCAATACGGGAGTCCAGCGTGGTCTCCGCAACATGCGGACGAGTCCAATCAAGCGCATACAGCGGGAGAGTTTGCTCAGCGTCCTTGACCGGATACACAACACGCATAACCGTTTCCCAGGTGTTGTTTGCCCCGGCATTCTTCATAGAAGCCTTCTGATTCATGCATCCTCTCCTATCACCATGTGCGTTCATCTACTCATCGTAGTGGCTGCCTCGCACTTTGGACAATCCGTCTGCATAGTCAGTGCACAGGATTTGCTCGAATCCGAATAACCGTACGACGCCGGTTTTTTATATGACATTCCCGTCCTAAAATCAGAAGCGCGTACGTACATCAGTACAAAGGAGATGATGATCATGATTCTCAGAAAGAAAATCATTCGAAGCATCGCAGCCATAACCGCAACTCTTTCGATGCTTGCCTTACCCATTGCCTCAGCCAATGCGGAAGAGATCGTCTCACCGCCATATTCCGAATACACCGGCTGGGTTGTTCAGGATGGTGAGCATTATTGGTTCGATTCCGGTACCATGGCACGTTTAAAGGAAATCTACGATCCGAGCAGTAATGCCTGGTACTGGCTCGACGCAGATGGAACAATGGCACGCAACAAAGATGTTTATCAGCGTTCCAATGGTGGTAAATGGGTTAGGTACGATTCCAATGGCCATATGATCAAGGGCGAGGATTACCGATATGGCGGCTGGTATTATTTTGACCAGACAACCGGCGCTATGGCCAAAGGTATGAAGTATATCGGATCCAATGGCGGCAAATGGGTGTATTACGACTGGACGACCGGCAAGATGGCGCACGGCGAGCAGTATGTGAACTATGACGCGCAGCATACCGGCTGGTACCTGTTCGATCAGTACACCGGTGCCATGTTCCACGGCGATACCTATATCCGATCCAATGGCGGCAAATGGGTTCGCTATGACCGAGTGACAGGAAAGATGGTCAAGGGCTTGCATTATCAGGATGGAGCCTACTATTACTTCGACCAGACCACTGGCGCCATGGCGCATGGACGCGTGTGGGTGCCCGAATGGAACTCATATGCGACCTTTGATTCCGTCTCTGGCCGCTATGTTAGCAAGGATTCAGGCAATAACAATCCGGGAAATACCGGAGGAGAAAACATCCGTGGTCGATTCTGCAAGAAGAGCGAAAAGGGCCAGCAGCGTATCGATGGCGACGGTACACTTATCGTCTGCGAATGCCGCAACGGGAACAACACCCCGCATTGGTATGCCAAGTAGATAACAACCACCGTATGATTCCGTATGATTCTTGGAAGAATCCGGAGATACCTCCGCTTTCTTCCAAGAATCATTTCCATTGAATCACATACGTAATCGCTATAGCGATATATGAAAATGCCGTTAAAGCCGCCACAGAAATAGCTAATACTCTGCGATTGATATTTTCATCCCTAATAAAGTTGGGGAACAACAGCGCAGCAAGCGGCAATACCGGTATGAAATACCTGTTCTGCAATCCCGAAGCATATACATCTACATTTCCAACCCATGTGATTGACATTGCCACACACGATAATACGTAATACAGAACTATAATTAATACTATTAATCCAACCTGCAATTTATTTATATTTTTATAGCTCATATGCACAATCAGAAGCATCATAATAGCGATAAGCACTGGAGCCATAACGATTAAAGGCAACTGAATTTCTTCCGTTCCTGTAAAGAACTGAAGATTTCTTCTTGAATTCACCAATTGCCCATTAATCTTCTCAGTATCAAAATCCATAGGCTCGAACAACGACCGGCCGATAAGCGGAAATATTTTCCAGGAAGATTGCAGTAACTGCCCCTCAAGCTCGTGTGTCTTCTCCAATGGAACACGATTCGGGGCAACCGCTATCTGCGAGGTCTTCGCCCGCCAAAGCCACATGGAGACAAAAGCAGTGAGAGCAGGAAGCGCCAAGGTGATCTTTTTTACGCATCCGTGAGCCTTAGGAATCAAGAACAATACAAATAATGCGATGATGAAACAGGTAATCTTGACTTGTCCGAGCAGAGCTCCCATCATGCAGAGCAGAGCAATATGCCAGTATTGCAACATGTCATCCCGTTGATACAAACACAGAACAACCGCAATGAACAGCAGACAATAGCTGTTGGTGACGGCATCAGCTGTCGGGAATATCATTGAAAAAAATGTGGTAGGAAGAATCGCTATAGCCAGAATGATATTGACATAAGATTTGGCTACCCATATTGCCACGGCAATAATAGTGGCCGAGCAGATCAATGTTGCCACACTCGATACGCGAAAATTCCCGCGCACAATAAGACTGGGGAAATAGACAAAGGGAGCATTCACCGCAGTGTTGTTGAAGGTTATTATCTTCCCGTGGTCACGGTAAACCACCCAATCATGGTATTCATCAGAAAATACCGGAATTATATTCCCCGCTCTGATTTGCAGGATTCTGGCCCAATGCGCCATTGCATCGTTAAAACAATGCTGTTTGCCACAGAAAATAAGAATGCACCCTGTTGTGATTGTGCCGATCCAGTACAGCAAGGAAATATAACCAGAGGCATGAGGCTCCACATGTTTCAGGTCACGTTGACGCTTCCCCGAATAATGCCGCGGCAAAACAGCCTCCCCCTACTATGAAAAACTGGTTTTGATGCAATCACAACCAGTAATCGCATCAAAACCAGTCTATCTCACGCTGCAAAACTCAGCCGCGGCCAGTGGTCGAATCGAACCAGTGCCAGTCATTCCATTCAGGAACCCAGACCCGCCCCTTCTGCATAGCGCCGGTGGTCTTGTCGAAGTAGTACCACGAGTTATCGTGGCGATCTAGTCCCTTGACCATTTTTCCGGTGGAGAAATCATACCTAACCCATTTTCCACCGTTGGAGCGGACATAGGTGTCGCCGTGGAACATGGCACCGGTGTGCTGGTCGAACAGGTACCAGCCGGTATGCTGCGCGTCATAGTTCACATACTGCTCGCCGTGCGCCATCTTGCCGGTCGTCCAGTCGTAATACACCCATTTCCCGCCGTTGGAGGAAACGTGTTTCATGCCCTTGGTCATTGCGCCGGTCGTTTGATCGAAGTAGTACCAGGCGCCATATCGGTAATCCTCGCCCTTGATCATATGACCGTTCTTGTCATACCTGACCCACTTGCTGCCCGCAGGGATATACACGTCCTTGTTCACAGCAAGGGAACCGTCTTTATCAAACCAGTACCACGCATCACTTGCAGGATCGTATACCTCTTTGGAGACAGCTTTCACACCATTGTCATACCAGTAATGCTTACCGCTTTCCGTTACCCAACCATTTGCTCCAGGCTTATATTCGCCATAGCCTGCATGAATTCTTGCATTCCAGACGATTCTCTTCGCCACCGGATCAGTAACGGTTATCACTGTTCCATGACGATTAGGAATGCTGCGTCCATCAACGTTGGTCGTGGTAATACGGCGAGTACTATGCCATCCGCTGGCCAAACTCGACGACTGCGTAACGAAAGTGCCGGCAGTTCCATCAGCCTTACCATACGGATAGTCCTTGAGCTTATCGGTATAGAAGAAGTACTGCCCGTTGTAATACGTCAGGGACGGACCTTCATAACCGGTCACGACATTATCGTTCACCAAACGCCATGCCTTAGGATTCCCAGCCTGAGACAGATCGCCGATGGAATAAATCTGATTGGTGACACCATTCTTCTTGATGCTGAGGTAGTACACACCGTCCTTTTCGAACAATGACGGGTCAAGCCAGTTGCTGGTCTTCGTATCAGGAAGCTTGATCGGATTCAAACTGCCGTAGCTTAGCCTCGGTTGAGCTCCCGGATCGACTGCGGGATCCGCTCCAGGCTGCAACCCTGACACCTTGACGATGTAGGGATACATATAATCCTTCTGCGCATTGCCGTGAAAATCGCCATAGTATCCAAGCGTGGTCACGATCCACATATCGCCGTGGCTGTCAACGAACCCGTCGGTTCCTGCGGAATCGTACTGGCCGTCCTTAAGACCATTGGTATAAGGCATTACCGAAGGAGCAAGGTTCGTTGGACTGCCGCTGTTAGGGTAGCTCCAGTTCACCAGATCCTTGGAATATCCCATCATCGGGGTAAAACCATCCCAAGTTCTGCGGCTTCTGCACATAGCCGCCAAGATCCAGAATGTACCATCTTTATAGGTAATACTCGGATCGTGAATGGCGTTAACATAGCTTGGCTTGCCGGAAACGTGCGTGCTGCCGTTGCCATCGGCTTTATATGCCGTGCTGATCTGCTGAAAATCGGCGCCATTGTACGACATGTACACAGTATCGGAACGGTCCGAATCGCTGTTCCAGAAGACGCCAACTTCCATATCCGGATAGTCTGTTTCAGTAGCTGATGCCATCTGGACCCCGAGTGAAGCTGCCATAGACAAAGCGCCTAACAACGCAATGCAACTCTGTATTTTTCTTCTCATTTGCTTGTCCATTCTTGAAGGACTATTACCTCCCCCTCAAGAATGGACAAGTTCCTCGTAAATGCAACTTACGCAGAATTCATCCGATTTGCTTAATTATAAGCGCACGGTCGCTCAATAACGCATATTCACGGTTCCTGTCATCACGAATCACGAAGCTGCAAGCATTATCGTTAAGCGCAACGCCGACCGCATCGGTCGCATTGAGATTGTTCGGACTTGGCGTACGAAGCGATGTAATCAGACGAAATTCTCCATTATTAAACAAATTGAGCGGCATCTCAAAATGTACAGTCTGATGACCATGTTTGTCCATCTTCAGCACCTTTGAGCCGGTGTCATAAGTGATTCCGCCACGACGGATATCATGCAATGCAATAGCGAGATAGAAATCCCCTGGCTCATCATACTGATATTCCACGTCGAACTTAAAAGTATCCGCGCTGGTACACACTTTAGGAGAAACCGCAATGGTTTTCAACAATGGGCACCGTTCATTCAAACCATTTGGATAGCCGCCACGCTCCTCTTGACGTTTTCGTTCAGCCTTTTCCTCAGCTTCAAGATTGGCCAAGGTATACTGTTGCGATACAGTTTCCGGATCACCGATAGCTTCCACTTTGCCATCGGCAATCATCATTGCTCTTGAACAATATTTCTTAACGGAATTCATATCGTGAGTAACGAGAATGACTGTTTTGGTCGGATCTTTCTTGATTTCCGTAAAGAAATCGTCGCATTTGCGTTGGAATGCCTCATCACCAACAGCAAGGACCTCATCAAGGACCAATATGTCTCCCTGTGCCTTAATCGCCACAGAAAAAGCAAGGCGGACCTGCATACCGGAAGAATAATTCTTCAGTTTCTGATCCATGAACTCTTCGAGTTCAGCGAATTCAACGATGTCGTCGTACATCGCATCGACTTCTTCATGCGTGAATCCCAGAAGAGAGCCATTTAGATACACATTCTCGCGACCAGTGAGTTCAGGATTGAATCCCACTCCCAGTTCGATAAAAGGAACCAGTTTGCCAGAAACAGTGATAGAACCATTTTCCGGATAGTAAATCTGCGAAATAAGTTTCAGCAGGGTGGATTTGCCTCCACCGTTCCGGCCGACGATGCCGAAGAACTCACCTTGATGAACCTCAAAACTGATGTCTTTGAGAACTTCCTGCTTCTTATACCCCTTGATGCCTCTGGCCCAATTGATAAAAGCCTGCTTAAGACCGGTAGCCTGCTCCGTCGGCAACTTAAAGCACTTGGAAACATGGCTCGCAGACAGAACTACCGGATTCCTAGAGTAATCAACCTTTTTGATGGTTTTTTCTTCAGACATTACATAACCTCCGCGAATTTGCGGCTATTACGACGAAATAGCGTTATGCCAAGCCACAGCAAGACAACGGTCAGAATAAGGGGAAGCAAACGAACACCCCAATTGTTGAATTGATTCCAAATAGTCGGCTGGGTGTCAGGAGCGATGAAATTATGACGAATGTCCTGGATTGCCTGCGCGAACGGATTGATGAGTTCCAGCCTGGCAATATCAGCCAACAATCCACCGCGATTGGTGACATATGTCAATGGGTAAATAATCGGCATACCATAGAAGATCAACTGCTGAAGGACATCCCAGATATGGGCAATATCACGGAAGTACACGTACATCGTTGCCATAAGTAATGTGATGGCAAGCGTCACCGCATAAAGCTCAATAATGCTTAGAGGAAGCAGCACAACTCTCCAAGTGAAATGGACCCTCGCGATAAGAGCAAAAATCAGCACGACGATAAGATTGATGGCGTAACTAATCAGCGCACCAACTGTCGCCGAAACCACCACTATGTAGTTAGGGAAATGAATCTTGCGAAGCAAATCGCCTCGGTCGACCACGGATCGCAATCCAACGTTCGTCGATTCGGTAACAAACTGCCACGAGCTGATTCCCAGCAGCAGAACGACCGGATATGTAGACGTACCATCCGACATCCGCAGGAATTTTCCGAATACCACATACATCACGCAGAACATCATCAAAGGCTTAAGCACCGACCATGCGATGCCCAAAAAAGATCCCTGATAACGGAGCTTAAAATCCGTCTTCACCAAACCTTGCAGGACGGTCCATGCGTACCCGTATCTGTCCCGCATACTCTTCACCAACTGTTTCACAAGTTGTATCTTATCAGTGGCTGTTCTTCAACAGTCCACAGTTGCCAAATACCTGAAATTCCATTACATCAGACATCGCGCATGATGCTCAATGTTCGTTCAATACCTTCCCTAATGGAATATCTCATGTTCCATCCCAGAGATTGCAGCTTTCGGCCATCCATAAGCGCTATGGATGCAGTGGAGTACCCTTTCGTCTCCAGTGAATCGGGAAGTTCATATCTTAATCCAACTCCACACTGCGAAGCAATCAAGGAAGCCAAATCCTTCAGCCGGCAGTCCGAAGCAGGTGCCGCGATATTGTAGGCTTCTCCCGTCTCACCTTCAAGCAGGCAGTACAATAGCCCAGCAACGGTATCGGCGACATACGCGTATGAAAACAGTTGCTCACCCTTGCTTTTTAGGACAATATCTTCTTTCGAAAGCCCTTTATGAATGAACTGAGAAAGCGCTTTGCTGTCATCTTTATGCAGAGTCGGACCATATGAACGAGCTATGCGAGGAATAACAAAATCAATTCCATATTGCTCGAAATAAGCACGGCAAAGCGACTCCCCCAAACGCTTAGCTTCCGGATAACCTGCACGAAGTGTATTCGAATCGATATATCCACAGTATTTTTCGTCAAAACGCTCTGTATCCCCGCGATTCTGTCCGTAAATCTCCACAGACGACGCAAAAATAAATCTGCTTCCCCTCTGCCCTAACTGAGACTCACGAGAATATTCAAGAAGATTCTGCAAACCAATCACATTGGACGTAATGGTCGAAACAGGTTCAGCAGCATACGCTCGGGGATGTGTTGTACTAGCAAGATGAATGACGATATCTGACGGATAAGATGGATGGGCCCCTGGCTCAGACACATCCATCTGTACAAAACTAAAATGCGACTCATCGAAATAAGGGAATCTGTTCTGAGCTCGACTCTTGTTACGCCCGATTGCAATGATCCTGCAATCAAAATGCGGATCTTCGTTCTTCTTCATCAGGACATCTATCAGGAAAGTACCGATCATTCCTGTTGCACCAGAAATAGCGATGGTTCTACCTGTCAACTTGTCCCAATGAATCGGAAGATTCGCACAATATGCCAGATCTTCTTGATAAAGAGGGGACTTAAAACGGTCAGGCACGATTGACTCCTCGTTTTATTTCAACCAAGTATCCTCGTCAGCAGTGATATAAGCTTTGAATAGCTCCAGATCGCCCTTGGTCGTCAACTTGATATTCTTATCGGATCCTTTAGCGAAGTGCAAGGTCTCTCCAAGATCCACCATCATCGTATTCGTATAGCTGGAGCCATAGATACCAATATGCTCATCAAAAGCCTTACGATATGCAGCAAGCAATTTCCCATATCGATAAGCCTGCGGGGTAGAAACACGACGCAATTGTTCTCTTGGCACATACTGCTTCGTAGTTGATGTGTTTTCTTGGTTAATCACAAAAATCTGCTCGTTATACGGCAATGAAGTCACGGCATTACCATATTTATTACAAACCGCTATCACATCAGTCAAAACATCAGCATCTATTAATGGACGAATGCCATCATGAATAATGACATTATCCTTCTCACTGATTTTATCGACGAGATGCTCAACACCATTCCTGATGGATTCCTGTACGCTTGAACCACCACGTACAATCCACTTGAGTTTATCGATATTAAATTGCTTAGCGTACGCTTCCACCATGGTTTCCCATCCTTCAATGCACACCACCTCAATGGCATCGATGTCGGGATGTCGCTGGAAACTTTCCAATGTGTAAATCAGAACGGGCTTATCAAATACATTAATGAACTGTTTTGGTATGTCCTGTCCCATCCTAGTGCCAGATCCACCCGCAACCACAATTGCAACGTTCTTAATGGATTTTACTTGGTCCATCCTAAAATTCCTTGAGACTTATCGCTTGATATATTCTTCAATAACCTGCTCATCAAGTTGGGCAAGCATTTTCCGATCCACGTGTTCAAAATGCAAACCGATGTCGTTCGGCAAGGCATATATATTACCGTAGGCCTGCGTCAGCAAATACATATAATTTGCCGGTACCGGATATCTTCTACTTTCAAATTGCTGAGAATCTAACGGGTAGATTTCATCCAAGCCGCTTATCCACTCGAATCCACTCGGATGATCCATATTGTCATATGCTCGGATAATGCCAGCCGCCTTTTCCCGAGAACACACTATTCCAGTCTTCCGCATCTGATTAAGCTGAGCATCAAAAACATCAGTGATAAGTTTCCCAGCTTCTGTTTCCGCCGAAACATAGACGTTATTATCCCAAGCAGCACGAATATGCGAATTTGATTCAGCTTGTTCGATGGCAGTTTTCCGGTATTCCTGCACTTTGACGAACATATCATGACTGACATCAGCCACCCAATCGAATGGGAACAAATCAATAAAGCCCGGGACACGAGTATCACGTGGGGCAAAACGAATTTGTCTGCAATGCACAATACGGTCCCAAACAACGGTGATTCGATACTCTGAATCACCGGCGAGAACTTTTTGTAGTCGTTCCAAATCATCACGCATGATGCCCAAATCAAGGTCATCATCCCATGGGATAAATCCGTGATGTCTTACAGAGCCAAGCAAAGTTCCGCCGACCAGCCAGTACTGATTAATCCCATTTCGTCTACAGATTTCCGCAAAATCGCAAAGCATTCGATTGAGAGCAGTTTGCAGTAGTTTGAGGTCGCCCTCAGGCTCAGGTAATCCAAGGAAAAACCTTTTGCGCGTTTCTAAATCAGTCTCGTTGGGAAGACGATATTGCGCCCAGAAACGGATATCATCCTTCGCACGTTCTGCAATCTGCGCACGCTGCATTTCATTGAGGCTCCTGCAAGAATCCTCGTTGATTCTCTGCATGCCAGATATGGCATCACGAATCTCATGTAACATCATCTCTTGCGCCTGCAAAGCATCACGTAGACGATTATTCTCATTTTCCAAGGAGTCAATTCGTCCCATCAGCTTCTGCATAGAACGCTCAGACGGCCAGAAAAGCCTTTCACGCAGGCGCCTTGCCAGAGATACCATAATCTTCTTCCTTCATTCAGTATTAAAGCAAAATAATACCGCATATGCTCTTATGAGCATATGCGGCTAGGCTTAGCGGATTATCTCAAATTAATCCATCTTGAGATAATTCTTCCAATACTCAATCGATGTCAATTCCGCACGCGCAGCAGCATATTCTTTACGAAGTCGATTAATATTCGCCTTGTAATATTTGAGATCACGCATATAACGCTTCTTAATCTTCTGATAGCGCTGGACATCCTTAGTTCGAATGGTTCCTTTGCGGTTGTACCAGTCCAGGACTATGAGCTTACGCTTGCCATGAATCGCTCCAGCAGGATATAGCCATCCCTGCAGCGGAATCACCGCGTATCCAGCACCGTCTTTCTTGATGTATCTCTGATTATTATCAGTAATCAGATCTTCAAGACGTTCCGCCAAACTACGCGACTTGTCTCCATCGATAAGCTGCCTGTCAACGTTCTTGATGCTGAAACCAGCGAGTTCAGGATCTTGGTCAGCTCGCGACTGGAGAGTTTCGAAATCAACAAGCTGCTCCTTATTGCGGTTTGCCGCCATAAAGCTTTGTTCCGACTGCCCTGGCTTCTTGATGAAGGACGGGCCTTTCAAGAAATCTTCAAACGCATCCAAGCACAACTCCGCGTTTTCATAGCCGAATTTCTTCAACTCAAGACGGATATTATTGTGTAGTTCACGCATAAAGTCAGCGCCAGGAGCCATGCCACAAGTCGCTTGGGCAATCATGGTGTTACGGGTAGTCTGGTAACGTTCCACCGCCGCGTTATAACGCTCAAAGAACGACATATGCCACACGCAGAGGCTATTCATAGTAATGAAGCCAGTCTTGCAACGAATGCCATACTCAGCATCATCGCAACGGACAAACACCGGCAGAGGCAATCCGTTCTTCTCAATAACGGAAATCGGAATGCAGCAGTACCACCATGCAGCATACATGTTGTTCCGCTGCCACTTGGTAGGCGTATACATCTCGTTGTAAATAAGATCTTCGAACAACGTCAGACGCAACTGCGGCTTGCAACCGGCAAAAGTGCCCTGCTGGGTCATGTTGCCGATGTCTTCCCACTGATCCTCGCCAATCTCGTAGTTCAGCATTGCACCGCTAATCATATCTTCACGATGTTCAGGCTTGAGAATACGCAGCAGATTGTAAGTACGCTTGATACTTTCGGGAGAAACTGCAACATCATCATCCATAAGCAAGATATTCGTAGCCTTTGGCGTCTGCTCCATCGCAGTAATCATGCCGCGGGTGAAACCTCCAGCTCCGCCAACATTATCGTTAGGAACGACCTGGACACGGTCTCCGCTCAGCTTTTCAGCATCCAGGGTACGCCCATTGTCCATCACATACATATGGAAATGTTCTGCAATTGAATCACCGGAATTGATGATCTGATCCTTGACCAAACCGATGTTACGTTCGATGAACGCTTCCTTCTTGAAAGTGGTGGTGGACAGCACCAACTCGACGTCATTCAGCTCTCCATCGATATCGAGCTCATAGTAGCTATTCCTGATTGCAACAGAACCATCAGTCTTTACAATAAAGCCCACGACCACCATGTCGTCGCTGACCGTCAAAGGCAAATCCACAATCTGCCAGTCAGCCGAAGCCTCCAGTTTTCTTGAGGTTCCTTCGACTGGAATCGGATTGTGTGCGAAAGCATCGCCCATGGTCTGAATTACTTCGCAAGATGCACCCTTAAGCTCAAGATGAAGAGAGAATCCTTTCGCACGCGTGTAGCGCTTCAATTTCATTACCGACAAGGAATTGAAGTATGTGCTGAAATCGAACATTCCAGCGTTATACATTTCCCATTCGCCAAGCTGCTCATCGAAGACAACAGGCTGATCTGAACGACAGTATAAAGCTGGATAGGTAACGGAGCGAGGATTCGTCTCCAACAAGATGTTCGCGAATTTCATTGAGATCATGGTCTCTAGGCTACCGCCATCCCCTGAAAAGAATCAAAACATGAACATTGTTCTCCAACGGATATGCACGTTTTTTGTTTATCTCGTTTCAACAGCTAGATTCCACGCGTTACGTTTAGCCAGCTGCGGATAGAACCATTCCCTAATTACCGGAACATAATAAAGCAAGAATGCACCACAGAGGTCGATCGGCAGACGGACGATGAAGCTCAGCAGAACCAACGGAACCTGGGGAAACGCCATACGCAACGCCCCAAGATACATCTGCCAAGGCAACACATCATCTTCAATCAGATGCACACACAGAATGGCAAGACTTGCCTGCCCGATTCTGCTCAACACGCTTCCCATCGCCGGAACTCGATCAATCAATTGCGAAATACCAATAACGCACAGTGTTCCCGCGATACTACCAATTACAGCCAGGACCGGTCGCGAACCATAGTTATTGATGGCCATGCTCATACCGCCGAAGAACATGATATCAACCGCCCAAACAACAAATGCGATGGCCCATATGCAGGGGAAACGCTTCACAACGCCAAGTACATCATATTTCTTGGCAAGATATCCCAAATACAGGAATGCTGCCGCGCACATTCCCTGCTGGATACTCCAGGGCAGCAACACATAGTGCGTGGAAATATAGCCAATAGCAAAGCACAGCACCACCCAAACCGGGGTGTAAGGAAGTCTTGCGAGACAATGCAGCAACAATCGAGCCCAGAATAGTGCGAGCAAGAACCAGATTGCACCGATTCGTAAGTCCACTCGCCATAGCGTCAGATTCGAGATATCACCGCTTCCATATATCGCGGCCATGCCCCATTGCCGCAAGGCAATCGCCCTGCTCTCATGGTCAAGCGTCGCCATGCAAGTCACGCCAACAAGCACGCACAATGCCGTCACCACGTAGGTGAACAGCAGCTGTTTTGCCTCCTTCATCCAGCGGAATCGTCTTTCCGGATGCATGAAATACCCGGAAAGAATGAAGAAAAGCGGCATATGGAATGAAAAGCAGATGGACAGAACAACCTGGGCCGTGCGATGGGGCGCAAATAGGTTCGCTTCAATAGCACTGTGTCCCAGTATCACAGCCAAAATGGCTATGCCCTTGGCAATATCGAAAAATCTAATACGCTGCATACCCTCTCAAGTCTCCTATTGGCACGTTCTTCCTACCGCTTTCCAAACGTTTTATCGGATGTTTACAGGCCGAGCAATTGCTGCAATGCACGCCACACCGCAACCTGACCCATACGATTCGGGTGGATGCCATCCTTATACAACGCCTGCTGTGGTATTCCCGTCGAACGCCCTACCGCACGGAATGCCGAATACATTGAAGCGAAGTGCCAACCATGCTGCCGGCAAATATCCTGCAATACCGTATTTTCCTGCCCCATGGTGAGGGATCTGGGATCGGATAACGTATCGATGTTCGCGAACACATATACGTTATCGTCCCCGTATCGTGCGGCAACGCGATTCAGATAGCTTTCCGCTTCACGCTTGAAATCATCGCTATTCGAAAGCCTCAATCGGTCGTTCGCTCCAAGCAGCACGATAGCGGCATCCTCATGTCCGAGGGTCGCATCGCCGATGGAGTTATAGCCCGAATAGGAGCCCTTGCCCGGCGCACTGGCATTGGTCATGAATACACCGCGCGACTCCAGATAACGCCTTAGGCTGTTGGCGGCCATATCCGTCTGATGGGACGGCTCATAATAGGTGACTCCCTCAAGCTGGAACAGCTCACGAGACGTACATGGATACGTGTTCGCCGCGCCCACTCCGGCAGCGATACTGTCTCCAAGAAGGCGAACGGAACGGTACCTGCCCGACTTGATTTTGTTACCAAATGCTCCAGCAGCGGCTCCGACGTAATCACTCGGTATGACAGACGAACGCCGCGTATCGAGAGCACCGGTGCGATTATCGAAATAGTAGGTGGCGTTATTCACGTTCTGCTGGCCGTACAGCATCTTGCCGCTCGGCCAGCTGTAGCATACCGTTTTCCCACCTAGCCCCTGCCAACCGTACTGTACTGCGCCGGTATGAGCGTCCAACAGGTACCACGCGCCGTCAATGGGATGTTCCCCATATAACATCCAACCCATCCGGCGATCGTAGAATACCCACTTCTGAGATTTCGACAGGTATACAAAGCCATACTGCATAGCACCTGTCGATTCATCGAAGTCATACCAATGCCCATTGATCAGCTGTTCCCCGTACAGCATCTGGCCGGAGGCATGGTCGTAGTACACCCATTTATGTTGTGGCGAGTTGAAATAGAAGCCATAGGACATCGCGCCGATGTTCTCGTCGAAATGATACCAGCCGGCGTGGCTCTGGTCGTAGTTCACGTAGCGTTCCCCGTAGAGCATCTTCCCCGTGGTCAGGTCATAGTAGACCCATTTGCCGCCATTGGAGGGAACGTGCGTTATGCCCTTCGCCATCGCACCAGTGGTGGTGTCGAAATAGTACCAGGCACCATAGCGGTAATCCTCGCCCTTGACCATATGACCGGCAGCATCATAGCGAACCCATTTACCACCATTGGATTGAAGATGTACGTCCTTGTTACGGGCTACGGAACCATTCGCATCTATCCAATACCAATTCTTATCTTTAGCATCGTATATTTCTTTGGAACAGACCTGTTGACTATTTTCGTAATAATGTTCCTTCTTCGAATCCCAACCATTGGCCGGATGAGCGTTGGCATCAGCTTCGGAGAAAGGATCTGAATCGATGGCTCCTTCCTCTGCGTAAGCGTAAGACGTATTGTTGAAACCAGCGCCTAGCAAAAAAATCAAGACCACGCAAAATCCGAAAAGCACTAGGATTTTCAACCAAAAATCCAGTTTTTTTCTCATCGGAGTTCCTAGAAGCTCTTCTTCTCTTCCCACAGTTGCCCCTATCCGCGTATCTTCTGCTTCTTATTGCCGACAAAATCAATCATCTGCTGGACGCCATATGCCGCCATCGGAATAAGCAGCAGGAAAAAAGGCAAAGTGTAGATACTTTTTGCTTCCCAGAAAAGATAGCAGAGAAAACTCCCGATGAACGATGCACAAAGCAAAACCCTGGTAAAGACTTGAGCTGCATCATCTCCAATAAACTTTTCCTTGATCAACAAACGAAGAAGACCAATCAAGCCAATGAACGCCAATAAATATGTGACAGTTTGAGCAACATTTTCATATCGAAGTAACATATCCGAGCCATTGCCGATAAGGAAGAACGAGCTCAAACCGGCAAAATGCTTTGAGGATTCGCCCAACTCCGAATATAGTGATGTCATAAATGTTGGTTCAGCCCATTCTGACGCAAGCTTACCAGCAAAGAAATGCATCCCGTTTCCCGGATTATGCAGGAATTCTGAGAGTCGTCCTTGAACGAACTCTCTGGAAATCTGGGATTGAAGAGAATAATCATTACCTGTATTTTCAAATGCATCTAAGGCAAATCTGCTCCACCATCCAGGCGGCATATTATCGGGATGCCCTAATCCAAGAGCAATCCATGAAAGCATCGGCATGCCTTTGCCAAAGTCCTGGCCAGTCCAAGACTGCACTAACGCAACTGGAAGTTTGGAAATGATAAACGATGCCAAAACGGAAGGCAAAGAGACCAATAATTGCCAAATACGGCGATTATGCCAAACCGCAAAAACAACAGCAAGAAGCGCGGCAAGAACCACTATCTGATATGTCGATTTGAAAACAATGCCGATACCGCAGACAAGGAAACCACCAACAATCGCAAGAGCGCTGGACCATGTCTTCCTCATGCGGAAGCCTTCCGCGATAATCCAAGCACCACAAATCGTAATGAAGAACCCGACGGCATTGGGATACACGAAAGCCGCGAACATCATAAGAGGAACGCATGTTGCAATCAGAACGGTGAATGCGCCATGGCCCTTTTTATTCAACCCGAGCATGCCGCCTAAGCGCCACAAAACCGCGACCAATGCAGCAACCGCCAAGGCACTGACAATCTGAAAGGCGAGAATATTGTTCGATCCAAACAAGGCAAATACCAACAGATACCACAGCATCGGCCCACTTTGGAACGGATAATAGGAGAAATATGCGTGGGCGCTTGGAATACCTCGTGCAATACATTCCCTCTGCACGCTACCAGCCGAACAATAGTCAGCACCAAATTGGCTGATATCACCTTTAAGCAAGACATCCGCAGCATCCATCAGACTCCGCGAATCCGGATATGTATACGTTACCAAACTCAATGAAGTGAGCCAGATGATCTGCAGTACTATCGTATATACCAACAATGCAGCAAAAACCCAGCGGCGTGGCAACTTCGAAAAGCCTAGCGCAAGCAAGACAAACAGAGCACATAACATGACCGTGCCCAGCACAAATGCAATGGACGGCATGCCAAAGTGGTAGTCAACCTGCTCTGTGATACTTCCGAGCTGCGAATTGGCTCTCTTAAACGTAACTGTAAAGAGAATCGATAATACAAACAATACCGCGACAATGGCGGTCTGAAATCCCAAGGCAAGTACAACGAGCCATCTCGGTAGCACACGTTTGAAGAATGCCCATTTTTCAGGCACAATATCCGGCTTATTCACTCGGTAATAGTCCTTATCTTTCCCGAAAAGACAAACTACCCGCTCAGAGCGTCGTCTCGACAATATAGCGAGGACGAGCCTTGACCTCTAAATAAATTTTTGCTATGTACTCACCAATAATACCGAGTGCCAGCAAAATAAAGCCGCCCAGAATCCACAGGGAACACATCATTGATCCCCAACCCGCAACGGCATGCCCCGAGAAAACGGAAATAAGGGTATAAATCAACATGACGATTCCAACGAACACCGAGAACAGACCCAGACCGGTGATCATGGTCAGCGGCTTTGTCGAGAAGGAAGTCACGCCTTCAATCGCAAAGGAAACCATCTTTTTCAACGGGTACTTGGATTCCCCGGCCACTCGGGTTCCGCGTTTGTAATAAACCTTTGCTGTTTTGAATCCGAGAGAAGGAACCAGACCGCGTAGGAACAAATTCGATTCCTTGTATTGCGATAAAGCCTGCAATGCGGCACGGCTCATCAATCGGTAATCGGCATGATCTGGCACCGTTTCCGTTCCAAGCCATTTCATCAGGGAATAAAAAGCATGGGCGGTGCCACGCTTGAATGCAGTATCGGTTTCACGGTTATCGCGCACGCCATAGACGATTTCCGCGCCCCGAAGGTATTCCTGCACCATGTCATCGACCGCATTGGGATCGTCCTGCAAGTCAGCATCCATAGAAACAACAGCGTCGACATTCATACTCAATGCATGCATTAAGCCAGCAAAAAGAGCATTCTGGTGGCCTCTATTGTGAGCTAGTTTTACACCACGGAATAAGGAGGGATCTTTCTCATGCAGCGACGTAATCACATCCCAAGTCTTGTCATGGGACCCATCATCGACAAAAATAACAAAGCTATCTCGTGCAACAGCCTGCGAATTCTCAAGCTGAATCATCTTTTTCTTCAAAACATCCGCAGTCATATGCAATGCGGCTTCTTCGTTAAAACAAGGAATCACAAAAGCCAGTGTCGGTTCACGTCTCATCTGAACTCCACGCTTGTTCGTTTCCATATCATGAGTCATGTCTAACAGTGTATGTCATGCTATCAACGCAAATAGTCAAACCCTGCCCACAGCTTCATCACGTATCTTCAAAGGCCTCCTTGCATAGCGGTACTGCCACACCTCTAGACATACACCAAAAGCTCCAACGAGTGACTTGCAAAACAAGCTTTTGTCATGGCAATAGCTGTAATTAGCCTCGGACAATGAGAAGAAAAAAGCAATAATGTTTCAACGGAGAAAAATCCTAATCGGTTTTCTAACCATTACAATGCTACAGGGGATTATTTAACCGGCAATCGCACTGGGCAGCAAGCCTGGCGCAATGCAAGCGCCTTCTAATAATCAAACTGCCGAACCGGTTCAGAATCCAAATAGTACCCAGAGGTATGATTCTAATGCAATCGATTCAGAGGCCAATGGTGCCGCGCAATCTTCTGATTCAGTGTACGAATCAACACAACTGAAAAAATAATTCAATCCAGCCAACAGAACAGGAATGACAACCAACCCGACTCTTCCGAATCGAACAGGAATAACGGCAGCGCTAGTTCCAACGAATCGACTAAAACAGGACACAACCTGAAAACGGTTGGGATCAGGATAAGGAGCACTACTACGAAAATGGCACTATGGCCATCAGCAAGGACGTGTTCATTCCAAGTTCTCCGACAAACCGCAAAGACGGAATCTGGGTCCGTTTTGATGAAAACGGTAATTTACGTTTCCGAATCATTCAGCGAATTCAAAGCACGAAAATCAGCCATGACAGGCAACACAGTCGCCATTGTGAAAGCGGCTGGAAAATTCACCATTTTCCAGCCGAATCAATCAAGCAGTATAACTGAGTCTGAAATGTAAATCAGGAATCAACCTCGGCCTGTGACACTATCGAAATAATGCCATGCTTGCCATTGTGGAACCCACGTGTTTCCGTGAGCCATAGCTCCTGTAACTGGATCGAAGTAGTACCATAGACCATTCTGTTTCTGCAAACCTTTTACCATTTTGCCGGTTTTCTGATCATAACGGACCCATTTACCGCCATTCGAACGTATAAAAATATCACCTGTACATCTTGCACCAGTAATGTTGTCAAATAGATACCAGCCAGAATGCTCTTTATCAAAATTAAGATACGCTTCGCCATGCGCCATTTTGCCGGTGACCATGTCGTAGTATACCCATTTGTTCCCGTTGGACAGATATGTCATCCCTTTACTCATCGCACCGGTCGTAAAGTCGAAGTTATACCAGACGCCGTATCGGAAATCCTCACCTTTAATCATATGCCCATTCGAATCGTAACGAACCCATTTACCGCCGTTCGAACGCAGATAAACATCCTTATCGTGCGCCATGGTTCCGTCTGAATCAATCCAATACCAGGCATTACTCTCAGGATCGTAAATTTCCTTGCTACGCGCTAGAGAACCATCTGAATCCCGCCAATACTTTTGGCCATTTTTGGTAACCCAATGCCCGCCATTCACATACTCCTTATTCCCAAACGCGTTCATATCCACATTTCCGCTGATGCCATTCACTTTGCCGGAGCTGGTGTATTGCCATCCGCGACTGTTGGTCGGGAACGAATCGAATCCCATGCGAGCGCCATACTGCGCCACCCACGTAGTTTTGGCGTAAATGTCGGCATGCTTCAGCGGCCCTTGCAGGTAGCTGGTGTACGAGTAGACGCCCAGATTCTTGTATCCGGCGGACTGCAGTGCGCTGTACCAGTTGTTGACGATATTGTTGTACACGTTCGGATCGGTGGGCGGCTGATGCCCCTCCCAGGTCCACTTTTCCAGGTCGTAGTACACGGGGTACGCCAAGTCGCTCGGATTCACACCGAATTGCTTGAGTTTGGCGACCACGTCGGTACCTTCTTCTTTGGCGAGCGCCGGAGTGTCCGCGTAGGAATACCAGTAGATGCCGAACGGGATGCCGAGTCGCTTGCATTCGGAAATGTTACGTTGCGCTTTCTTGTCGGCATTGTTGCCTTCGCCGTAGCCGAGGCGGATGATCGCGCCTTCCACGCCGTCGGCTTTCGCTTTGGCCCAATCGATGTCGCCTTGCCATCCGGAAACGTCGATCACGCCTTTGGCTTGCTGCACGAACAGGTTGTTCTGGTAGTCGAAAAAAGCTTTCGAATTGTTGTAGGTGCCCCAGTGCGCGCCGTATTCATTGCTTTCGAATTTGGAGAGCTGTACGTTCGCGTCGGCTACAGCATTTTTGACATCTTCCGCACTTACCGGAATGAAGGATTCGCCGTTGGTTTTGGCGAGCGGATCCGGCTGCTGATCTTTCGTGCCGACCAATGTTGGATCGGTCATGATTTCGCCGGTTTCGATGTTCTTGACCTCACCTTCGGGGGTGACAGCTAGGTCTTCCGAAACCACGGTGGCATCGTCGGAGATCTCGTCACTGACGGTATCCGGAAGTTTCGCATTCGGATTGTCAGGCATGCTGTCTTGCGATTGCTGGTCGCCCGTCTGATCATCCGACTGATCGTCAGACTGCATAACAACACCATTATCTGCAGTAACGGAACCGCTTTGCGCAACAGAATCCTCAATCGCAATATCCTGCATGGCGTAAGCCGGCACCACGGCAACGGAAACCGTCATTGCAACCACGGAAGCGGTGGTCGCAATCTTCATCAAGCTTTTCGGCGATATCATCGTCAGCCTCTCTCACAAAACGCATTTCACGCGTTGACGCAATTGCACACGTAAACTTAAGTGTATTCTGAGATGTCCCCACTCAAAATAAAGCAGATGGATTCCAGACCAAACTTCACATTTACCGAATATGCCACAACATGAAGTGCTGGCATTCGGAAGTGGAACGGGTAACATACCTTATGTGTTGTCATTTGGGAACAGAGGACCTTGTCGGACCACCTCCAATAGACAACATCAGAACGGTATCGCGGACTCCTGGAGGAAAGCATGGCACGGCACGAAAGGCAGCCGGACAAAGCTGACGGTCAAACAAATAGCGTCCGTAAGCCCCGAACGTTCAGCAGTACCGCGACCGTCGAAACCAGCAAACCCGACAATTCCGTTAACATCACCAATCGTAACGGAAAGCCTGAAACAGACGCATCAGGGGTTTCCTATCAAACAAACACCAGAGATCCATTCCAAATCGCCATATCGCAAGGCGTGCAAGATGGCGACACTTGGGTACATAACCATGTCAAGAACTTGATTCGCCGTTCCATCATCGTAGCCGTTATCGTCGTTGCGGTATGCATTGTGGTCTTCGGCGTCATGGGCGTGAGAACATCGCAGAAAATGCGCGAACTGAATGCCATTAACGACTGCAGAGACGCGGTTGCCGCCATGAACGCTTCATATTCCAAGGATTTCCAGCTCAAGGGAAAGATTGTCGACGCATTCTCCAGCATGGATTCCTCATATGATCTGGAAAAGCTCAGCACCTTGTATCAGGAAGAAGTCAAATCGCCGAAGGCGCTTGACTGCAAAGCCGACCCGTCCGGGACCACCAGCAAAGCCAACACCGAACGAGCTGCATATGACAAACAGGCCAGAACATTCGAGCGGGCGTTGACGAAGAACGAGGCAAATCAGAATTGAGCGCAAAACGATTGGCAAGAACGGCGCTTGCCGTTATCGTAACCGTAGGAATAGTCGTTGCCATCATCGTCGGGTGCGGCCCCAAATGGGGCAACGGTTCAGCATTGCACCAAAACGAAGAAACCGCACAGTCCTCAAATTCGCAGGTTTCCGTGACTTTGCCTTCCTACTACATGGAAAATATGGTCTTCCAGCGCAATCAGCCGTTAGTGGTCAAAGGAACCGTCAAATTCGCGCATGCCAGCAAACAGATTGACGCATCGAAACTATCCGCAACACTTGCCCAAGGCAAGATGACTGCGAGCGCCACTGCGAAAATCGCAAAAAATGGTTCGTTTACTTGCACGCTGAACGCACAGAAAGCAAGCCTCGAGTCGTATTCGTTACAGGTGAAGTACGACGGCAAAGTCGTAACGGAACTGGCGAAAGTGTATGTGGGCGACGTGTTCGTGGCGGCCGGCCAATCGAACATGGAACTCAACTATACGCAGTATTACCCGGAGAACAGCGCCAATTTTGGCAACGGAATCATCAAAGAGACCGATCTTCCAAAACCACTCGTCGACAAGAACGTGAAATTCGTTATCGCAGATCATGATGTGAAGAACACGGATTTTCCGCTGGCCAACGTCAACCTGAACGCTGGCGCGTGGCTGAATGCGGATTCCACGAACTCACTGCATTTGAGCTACTTGACACAGCAGTTCGCACTTCAGCTGCGCGCGAAGCATCCTAACGTGCCGGTCGGCATCATCCAGACCGCGTGGGGCGGCACGCCTATACGCAGACATGTGCGCGGCGGAGATATCTACGCGAACCATATTGCACCGTTGAAAGATTTTCATGTGGCAGGTGTGCTCTGGTACCAAGGATGCGACGATGCGATGAATTTTGCGACCGCCACGGAGTATGAGTCGCAGATGACCGCGCTGATCAACCAGTACCGTACCGTATTCGGACGCAAGAATCTGCCGTTCCTATACGTGCAACTCGCGCGATGGACGAACTATCAGTACACGCAGAACGTGCGCGAGGCGCAACGGACCACGCTTGACAACGCGAATCTGCAAGACCGTTCCAATGTGGCGATGACGGTTTCCCTTGACACCGATAAAGGCACATCCGCGCTGATTCATCCACTCGGCAAGGATATTCTCGGGGCGCGTATGGCCGCGCAGTACCTCGCCATGGAAAACGGCACCACCGTACCCAACGGACCGCTTATCGAACATGCCCGGCACACTGCGAACGGCGCAATCGCTTTGTCTTTCCGGAACGGCACCGCAAGCGGGCTGAAAGCCATGCAGCCGAACTATTCGAAAACCGCGAGCGCAATCGCACCAAACTATAAGAGCGCTCCGAAAGCGACCCCGTTAAGCGGTATCAGCAATATCGCCGCTCCCACCACTACGGCATTGCAGGGGTTTGAGGTCGCCAATTATTCCGGTCAATGGCAGGCGGTCAATGCCACTATCAGGGGCAATCAGGTGTTGCTCACCGCAGCCGATGGTTCAATACTGAACGATCTCAACGCCATGAGCCAGGTACGTTACCTGTTCAGTGGCAACCCGAAGTACGCGAGCATGCTGTACAACGGCTTTAATCTGCCGGCTAGCCCATTCATCACTATTGTCGAGTGATCTTTGTTGGGGGCCGCCGCTAGATAAACCAATACGGGCGGGATAAGTACGGGCGGTCTAAGCCGTTGCTTGGCCTGCTTGGTCATGTTTTGAGCAGGCTGTTCCGGATTCTGGTTTGGTTTCTGGTTTCCTGCTTAAACTATGAAGACTGCTGCAGCATCGCAGAAACTAGACAAATGTCATTTTTCCACCGGTTTATTTAGGCACATTCCCCTCCTACTATGGCATACGGAATGAACGCGAGCGCACAATCACAGATCGAATGCAAACGTGCGCAGGAGAGGAACCACCATGAGGAATCGTATTGCAGCAGCTGCAGCGGCGGGAATATTAACCATCGGCATGGCCGCCTTGCCTTCCGCGGCTTCGGCCAGTGAAGTCGCACCGTCTACGGACGGATTGGCCGGCAGCACCGCCATCAGCGGGCAGATCGACCAGGATATGGCCGTGTGCACCGACAAAGCGTGCGATGCCGTACAGCATGTGCGCAAAACCAACCAGCAGATCAAGTCGGATATGGAAACCGCCAAGCAGCACGCCGAGCAGCTGCATCAGAACGCGCACGAGGACGCCGACGCGCTTCGCCAGTACGGCGAGCAGGCCTGGAAGAACTATCAGCAGGACCGTGAGGATGTGAAGAATGCGATCGATGGCGCGGTCAAGCGCGGTCAGGAGCGTCACGACGCTCTGCATCAGGATATGCAGGACGCGCAGGCCCACCTCAACCAGATGCATGCCGATATGAAGGAGACCCACGACGAACTCAAGACGAGGCATGACGCGTTTGCGGCGAGCAGCCACCAGTGGCATCAGTCGTTCATCGCGGCGTTGAAGGACGCGAACTCCAAGACGGGTCAGCAGGGCGGCTCATCCGTTGCTACCGGCACGCATGGCATCACGGCTGGAACGAATGCCGGTACGACCGCTACTGGAGCCAACGGCACCACTGGCACTGTGCGCACGGCTGCCGACACTGGCACGAATGGTGCCGCAACTGGATCCGTCGCAGCGTCCGGCGATCAAACCGCCGCGTCCACCGGCGCGCTGACCAAGTCGGAATATGGGCAGCTTGCGCAGACCGGCATCGGCATTTCCCTTGCCTGCGCAGCCATTCTGCTGCTTGCCGGCCTTGCCTACGCCATGAAGACGTTCGTGCAGTATAAGCGCGAAACCAGCGAAGACTGAGCCGGTTCGCTGCCAGACAGCGTTTGCTTCATCGACTCATGAAAAACGGTCTCGAATATATCGGGACCGTTTTTTCATGCGCGTTTTTCATATGTGCTTTTCATCTGCTATACGCATTGTTGCGATTCAATTGGAATGACGTAGTACAGCGACGTACAATGCAGCGCGAAGCGCGCGTACCGTGCGTGAACCGCGTGTATGTCCAGTATTCCCACTGATTTGTTACGTTGGCCGTTCTGATCAGTCCACTGGTCAATTCGCATAATGGGGAGCACTGCTGGCGATTCGCGGCGACGGCGTATCGCCATTCCCCGCCGTCCGTCCGGTACTACCCGCGCTCCCCACATCGCCGGCCTTTTCAGCATTGCCGATGTTGGTTCTACGCAACGACCCCGCGGCCAACGAGCGGATGGATCGCCTGCGCTGCGCCTGTTCCGTCTGCGAAGCGGACTGAACTGCGGGAAAAGCGCCCGTTACGGGACGAATACGACCGGTTGCGGTCGGAATAAAGCTTGGTGGCAAAACCTGCGTTGTGATGGCGCTTATGGATGCCATCTGCGGCTGCTGCGTATTATCAGGACCATCCGCAGCGTCTTTTTCTTTCACGGTTTGCGATTCTTCCGCACGATTCGCGTCATCATTCGCATCCTCGCCCGTTTGCAAGGCAGACCCAGCTTCGCTCTGCTTTTCTTGTTTTTCCTGCTTTTCCTGCGGAGCGGCCTGCACATCACTCTGCAATACGATTGGCGATGAATTCGAACGGCGTCGGGCAAGCGCCGCCAGAGAGTCACGAGTATCAGCATCGCGTTGGTCAGTCTGCTGGCTGCCGGCAGCCGTCTTGTCAACCATCGTCGTGCTTCTTTCTCTCAACGTCACGATTTCGAGCGTAACGTAGCGCAGCGCAAAAGTGCGCGTAAAACGACGATGTACGCAACTCCCCCACCGAATCGCAATCAAATATCGACATATGAGGGCAAACAATCCCATTATTGAGACCACAGACTGGCACCAATAAGCCGCAGCATGACAATCAGGGACTTTCCTGGATGCCGGCCCGTACACGCGAGACTTGCGATACGGGACGATTCAAAAAACCGAGGCCAACGAAAGAAGCATTCGGAGGGAATCTGGAAGGAACCGGAAAACGGAGTGGAAAAGAAGGAACCCCAGAAACCGAATGATTCCAACGGTTTCCGGGGTTCCAATCCAAGCGGAGAATACGAGATTCGAACTCGTGAGGCTGTTACACCAACACGCTTTCCAAGCGTGCGCCATAGACCACTAGGCGAATTCTCCAATTATGCAACGCTTTCCGGTGTCTATCCGTTAAGCGCAACTTGATTAGAATACAACAGATTCTTCGAAAGGCAAAGCCGGCGTGTCGCGGCATCAAACCGATTCAATGCGCGTCGCTAAAATAAATCTGGAATAGACACGATTCCCCGGAAAGTCAATCGTCATGATTAGAGCATTACGCACGTCGGACATGGACAGGGTCGCCAGCATATGGCTAGAAACGAACCTGCAGGCGCATTCCTTCATCCCAGCGGAATACTGGAAGAGCAATCTTGAATACGTGCGGGAAGCGCTGCCGTTGGCGGAAGTTCACGTGTATGAGGATGCCCAGGGCGTGCAGGGATTCATAGGTTTGAACGGCGACCATGTCGAAGGTCTTTTTGTCGCTGCAGGAATGCAGTCACACGGCATCGGCAAACAGCTCATGGACCACGTGAAACGCAGAAGAGACGCGCTGACATTGGAAGCGTACCGGAAGAATGTCGACGCGATGCGCTTCTACCAGCGGGAAGGGTTCACACTCCAAAACGAAGATCTGGACGAGTCCACCGGCGAAATGGAGTACTCGATGCAATGGCGGCGTCGATAGGCCGAACCCTCACGATGGGTCGGAAAACCACGTTCGAGAAAACCTGGACGAAAACCATCGGCTCATCCGAAATACGGCAGACGCGAAACAACATTCCGGATAAGCAGTGCATGAACGTCGCGGTCCGATATGCCAGATAGGACGGATTGCGTCCACACACCAGAACGACCTATGGGCGCACCTCACTGGATTCATCCCGACAACCGCAGGACTGGCGGATTACCATCTCGGCGTCCACAAGCTGAAGGTCGGGCGTATCCGCAGGACTGAGGGCTGCGTTGACCGCACATCGGGCAATGGTCTGCGTATCCTGCTTCATGACGGTCAGTCGCGGCCAGGTGTATTCCGATTCGATGGTGCCGTCGAAGGAGATCAGGGCGATGTCCTCCGGAATGCGCAGCCCGCATTCGTGGATGGCCCTCAGGGCTCCAAGCGCCTCAAGATCGGAGGACGCAAAGATGGCATCCGGACGATCCGACGAACGGAGCGCCTTCAAAGTGGCTTTGTATCCACCTTCCCTGGAATAGGAGGAAGTGTATACGGGTCCAACGGGACGGCCGGCATCCTGATGAGCTTTTATCCATCCGACCACTCTTGCGTCGCGGGAGGTGATGTCCAGGCCGAACAACATGGCGACTTTCCTACGGCCATGTTCGAACAGGTGCCTCACCGACCGGACCACGGCATCGGCCATATCCGTGGAAACACATTTGACCCCCGACAACGGATGCGGACGGTCAAGCAGGATTATCGGACAGCTTGCAGTCGACAGCGAGCCTATCTCCCCGTCCTCCAACGTGGACGAGACGAAGATCGCATCCACACCGCGGTCCGTCAGTTCGTCGATTCTGCGGCGTTCCAGCTCCGAGCTTCCATGCGAGGTGTTCAGAATGAGAACATGTTCCCGCTCATTGGCAAGCTGCTCGACATCATTGATAAGCTGCGCGAAATACGGGTTGGAGAAATCAGTGATGATCATCCCCAGCATCTTCGCAGAGCCGCTTTTCAGGGCCCTGGCAATCAGATTTGGATGGTATCCGAGCTCCTCCGCTGCCTCCCGGACCCGGAGCTCAGTAGCTTGCGACACTTTCTTCGGGCCGCCGTTGAGGACGTAACTCACCGTGGCGGTCGACACTCCCGCCAGTCTGGCCACATCGCTTCTAGTGACCCTGGAGGGCCCGCCTTCGTTCGAATTGGTGTCCGACATAATTCCCCATTCCCCCCAAAAAGAAACACTCACTTGAATTTATAGCACATCCATCTACACCAGAAGTTTGGTTACACGAATAAATCACAAATTGTATTTATCAAACAAAATGAGATACGCAACACATAGATACCTTGAAAACAAAAGGCGATATCAATGACACGCCGATTTTGCAAAATTGGTTACTCGTGTAAATATATGTATCAGTCCCGCTAGGGACCGCAGAGGCGATGAAGCCCTCGAAGAAGGAAAGACAACGAAGAGGTTGACATGAACAAGATGAAAAGAACCATGGCCGCCACGCTCGGCTGCATCCTGGCCGTCTCAGGTTTGACGGCATGCGGATCGATCCAATCCGACGGAACGGAGACACTGGAATACATGGGCGCACCGGCGACCGGCACGCCACAGCGCAAGGCGATCGAGAAGCTCGTCGCGAAGTTCGAGAAGGCCAATCCAAACACCAAAATCAAACTGGTGACTGGCACTTCGTCCTACGAGTCCGACATCAAGGTCCGTCTGTCCGGCAACAACGCCCCCGACATCTTCAACACCCATGGATGGTCCCGAGACCGCTACGCCAACTTCCTCGAGCCTCTGCAGAACCGCTCCTGGGCGAAGAACGTAAGCCCGGTGATCGACTCCTCCATCAAGAACGACAAGGGCGAGTTCTACGCGCTTCCCATGCAGATGGCCGTCACCGGCATCACATACAACGCCACCGTGCTCAAGAGAGCCGGAGTCGACCCGTCGAGTATCGCCAGTTGGGATGATTTCTCCGATGCTTGCGCGAAGGTGACGGCGACCGGCGCCGCGTGCATCGGCGCTTCCGGCAAGGAGAATTGGACCGTGGGCCAGATCGTCGATTATTCGGCTTATGGAATGTTCTCCGATTCGGAGCTCAAGAACATGAAGAACGGCGAATTCGAATCCGGCTCGTATCAGAAGCTGGCATCGATGATCAAGAAATGGGCCGAGGAGAAGTATTTCAACGTCGACTACACCGCGGCCACCTCCGACGACCTGTCGAAGATGCTTGCGAACGACACCCTCGCGTTCACCTTCCAGGGAATAAGCGTTGCCGCCAACATTACCAACTACAACCCCGATGTGAAGCTCGGCTTCATCCCGTACCCGTCCGGGAACGGCGACCCGTACATCGTGTCCGGTGAGGACTACGCTCTCGGCGTCTCCAAGACCAGCAAGCACAAGGACGCCGCTCTGAAGTTCATCGATTTCATGGCGCAGCCCGAGAACTACCAAGTCTACACGGACGCCACTTCATCGGTTCCCGCGGTCAAGGGCGTGCAGGCACAACTTGGTGTCATGTCCGACAGCTACGACACCTGGATCACGAAGAAGAGCACCGAGACCGTGCCCGTGTTCGACAGGGTCTACCTGCCGAACGGCATCTGGAACACCATGTGCACCACGACCGACGGACTGGTCACCGGCCAGATGGACGCGAACGCGGCCACCGGACAGATGAAGACCCAGTTCGAAAGCCTGTCCTCCTCCAAGTGAGCCGGACCATCCAAGGCCAACGACACGTCGAAACGGTGAAAGGAACAAAAATGGAAAGGACATCCACGGCGGGACGGGAAAAACTCCGCCGCCATCTCGCAGGCTCGTCGGTCAATCTGTTCTACGTGCCGGCGCTGATCCTGGTGGCGGTGTTCTCCGTCTACCCGCTGTTCTCGGGCTTCGCCCTGTCCCTGACCGACTGGGACGGGCTGAATCCGGAAAAGACGTTCGTGGGCCTGGGGAACTACGTCACCATGCTGCACGACGCCAATTTCCGCACCATCCTGATCAACACGCTGATCTATGGCGTCGGCAGCACTATCATCCAACAGGTCCTAGGCCTGGCACTGGCCCTACTGCTCAATTCGAAGATCAAGGGGCGCAACGCGTTGCGCGCTATAATCTACCTGCCGGCATTGGTCTCCGCCGTGATCATGGGCACGATGTACTACCTGATCTTCCAATACCAGCAGGGAGCGCTGAACACGATCCTCTCCGCATTCGGATTGCAGAAGGTGGTCTGGTTCAACAATCCGACCACTGCGGTGGTCATCATCCTGCTGGTGAACTCCTTCCAGTTCTGCGGAACCTCGATGATCATCTATCTGGCAGGACTCCAAGGAATGGACCAGTCCGTCATGGAAGCCGCCAGCCTTGACGGCGCCACGGGATGGACGAAATTCTGGAACATCACCATGCCGATGCTGATGCCGGCATTCTCGACCTCGGTGGTCCTCAACCTCATCGGAGGTCTGAAGCTGTTCGATGTGATCAAGGTGCTCACGGGCGGAGGACCGGGCTATTCGACCCATTCGATCTCCACCTACATCAGCTCCGTGTACTTCGATAACCAGAACGCCGGATACGCCTCGGCGATCGGCGTGGTCCTCTTCATCATCATCGCCGTAGTCACCAGTCTGATGAACAAAGGCTTGGACAAGCTCGGATGGGAGTCCTGAACATGAAGAACCATGACAACCACGTCTTCACACGTGGATTCGCGTACCTGTTCCTCGGCATCGTATGCCTGCTGCAGTTGCTGCCGTTCTGGCTGGCCATTTGCACGGCATCCAAACCGGCGACCGACCTGTCTTCCACGCTGGTGCCCCGCACGAAAGACATCGAGTGGAGCAACTTCACCCTGGCCATCACCGAAGGCGGCGTGCTGCGGGCCATGGTCAACAGCGCCATCATCACCGTCTGCGCCACGGTGCTGACCTGCGTAATCGGCGCCATGGCAGCATATCCGCTGGCGCGCAGACTCAGCAAATTCAACAAAGTGGTCTCCACTGTGATTCTCTCGCTGATGATGATTCCGCCACTGAGCGTGCTGGTCCCCGTATACTCCATGATGGTGAAAATCGGCGGCGTGAATACCTACTGGGGCATCATCCTGCTGTCGACCGCGGGCAACCTGCCCCTCGCCATCTTCCTGTACACGTCCTTCATCAAGGCCATCCCGGTATCCATCGACGAGGCGGGGATGATCGACGGCGCCAACCGCGCCACCATCTTCTTCAGGCTGATCATGCCGCTGCTCAAGCCGGTGACCGCGACGGTGATCATCATGACCAGTGTCGGCGTCTGGAACGAATACGCCATGTCCAACTACCTGCTCACCGACCAGGCCTACCAGCCCATCGCGCCGCGCATCGCGTCGTTCTTCGCCCAGCAGAGCAGCAACATGGGCGTAGGAGCAGCGGCAGCCCTCATTAGCGCGTTGCCGATCGTAGTGGTCTACCTGTTCTTCCAACGTTACTTCATCGCCGGCATGGTCGCCGGAGCGCAGAAGTAATACGAAAAGAGCGGCGGACTGGTCGTCACTGCGGGCCGGGGAGCCTCCATACGTTTTCGGAGGCAACACCCCGGCCCATGTCATCATCAAAGAAGGAGAAGCCATGTTCTTTCCACGAAAAGACCACGATGGCGAAGCAACCTACCTGTTCTTCGCCGATACCCAGCCAAAAGGTCACATCCCCGACGTCATAGCATGCCTCGCCACGGACGATCCGGAATCGCTGGACAGCGGATTCAACCAGTCCCCACGTCCATCGGCACTCCTCATGGAGCACTCGCGCGGCCTGTTCTCCCGCCCTGGTCTCATCGGATACCGAATCCAGAACGGCGGATTCGTCGACCATACGGGTATCGAGGCCGGAGCCGGATGGTCGACTAGGTTCACGCTTGACGACGTGGCCGAGTCGGATGACGGCCTCATAGTCATACGCGCATCCGACCATGACGCGGAACTGGAGCTCGCCACGGAGATCGAGCGTATGACGGGCGGCGCCCTGCGCATACGCCATACCATACGCAACACGGGAACCGGAATCTACATGCTGGAACGTCTCGACGTCAGCGTGCCGATCGACCCGGAATGCTGCGAGATCCTCGACTTCTCAGGACGTCACATGAACGAGCGCAATCCGCAGCGGCACCGGATCCAGGACGGCGACTGGGTGCGCGAGTTCCGCCGCGGGAAGCCCGGATTCGACGGCGCGGTCCTCTATGCCGGCACGCCGGGCTTCGGTTTCAACACGGGAACGGTGCTGTGTCTGCAGCCGGCTTGGAGCGGCAACACCGAACTGGCGGTGTGCCGCGGCAGTGAGGACGGTCCCATGGCGTACGTCGGAGAGCTGCTGCTTCCCGGAGAAGTGCAGCTGGCGGAAGGAGACTCGTATTCCACGCCATGGGTGGTCGTATCCGCCTCCTCCCACGGACTCGACCCAATCATGCAGGGTCTCCACCGTTGGGAACGCACGCTGCCCTCCCATCCCACACGGCAGCCGGTGACGCTCAACGTATGGGAGGCCGTGTACATGGGCCAGAACCGTGAGGTTCTGGCCGACATAGCGCGCAGAGCGGCGTCCATCGGAGTGGAACGGTACGTTCTGGACGACGGATGGTTCCATCTGCGGCGTACGGATTCCTCCGGACTTGGCGATTGGTGGATCGACCGGGATGTATGGCCCGAAGGCCTCGACGAACTGATCGAACTCGTGCATTCCGAGGGCATGCAGTTCGGACTGTGGTTCGAACCGGAGATGGTCAACCCGGACTCGGACCTGTTCAGACGGCATCCGGAATGGGTCATGCAGGCCGGCGCGAGACTGCCGGAACTGCAAAGGCACCAGTTGGTGCTCGACCTGACCAATCCGGATGCCAGCGACTATGTGTTCGACGCGATGAGCGCGATACTGTCGCACAACGCCATCGACTACGTCAAATGGGACCACAACCGCGACCTGCTGGAAGCCGGCACCAACCAGCACGGCGGACGCGCCGCGGTCCACGCCCAGACCGTCGCATACTACAGACTGCTCGACAGGCTGCGCGAGGCCTTCCCCCACGTGCAGTGGGAGTCATGCGCCAGCGGCGGCGGGCGCATCGATCTCGGAGTGGTGGAACATGTCTCGCGTTTCTGGACGTCGGATATGACCGACGCGCTGAGCCGACAGCGCATCCAACGATGGACCACGCAGAGCATCGCCCCGGAATACCTGGGCGCGCACGTCTCCGCGCCGACATCGCACCAGAGCGGCCGCACCTACACCCTGGCATTCCGCGCGGCGACCGCCGCGTTCTTCGGATTCGGCATTGAATGGGACATCAGACAGGCGTCGGACGATGATCTGCGCCAGCTTTCCGAGTGGATCGCCTGGTATAAGGAACAACGAGAATTTCTGCATGGCGGACGGTTCTTCAACGCGGATGTCGACGATGATATGGTCATGGCCTACGGCGTCACCGCCGAAAACGGGTCACAAGCCCTGTTGGCGCATGTGCAGCTCGACGAACCGAAGCACAACCGCGGCGTCCGCGTGCGCATTCCCGGACTCGTCGCGGACGCGGAATACAGCCTGCGATGGACCGGCCCGGAACCCGCGAAGGCCGCATTGGAGCAGCTTGACCCATTCGGCCCTCTTGGCCATAGGACGGTGACCGGGGCATATCTCGGTTCCATCGGAGTACGTTTCCCGCGATGCAACCCACAGACTGTGCGTCTTGTTTCCGTGGTCCGTCGATAGAAAGAGACGTCAAGCATGTGAGCAGAATCCGGCACATCAGACATGGTCAGTGCCGGATTCACGGAATGGTCCGTCAAAGTTGTGCCTGGTCATTCACAGTCGATCGGCGATCATCGCGCAATGCTCGCGGACGATGCGCGCACTGTCGTGGAAACGCGCCATCTCATCGTCGGTCAAATGCAAATCGACGAAATCACCGACGACGTAGCCGCCGACAAAGACCCAGACGACACCTAAAAAGACACCAGCCGGTACCCAGAAGACACAAAACGTTTCAAATCCATCGATATGACCGCATTCAACGGCATCTGACGGGAGAGACACCGCCATCAGATACCCCCGAATGTACGGATTGGTACCTGAATGACACCAATCCGTACCCGAATGACGCCACCCATACGTCGCGACGGTACCCGGAAGACACCACCCCAATGCCATGGTGGTACCCAGAAGACACATCGGTACCCGAATGACACCGGTTCGGTACCCAGAAGACACGGAACGGCGATCCGCAACGTCCCGGACCATGGAATCCACGGTCTCCGGGGGAATCGGCCGCCCGTAAAAGGCCCGGATGGCACCCAGAACGACACCATTCTCCGGCATCCGGTACCCGAATGACACGACCCCCGCAGGCGGGAATCCACGTGAGGGACACAAGCGGGAAAAAGAACAGGGGAATAAACAAAAAAGGGCCTTCCGGGAACCCGCATGGGATTCGGCCGGAAGGCAAAAAAGACAGGAGGAATAAAAAATGGGGTTCCCGGAGCGTAAGCTCGACGGGAACCCCCAACGTGTGAAGCGGCGGCGTGCTACTCTCCCACACCCTCTCGAGTGCAGTACCATCGCC
>ERZ791897.399-NODE-399-length-34668-cov-5.283968_pt1 | contig 34668 bp, 29 predicted proteins | sample MGYA00510152_ERZ791897 | MGnify/ENA primary metagenome ERZ791897 (study PRJEB30046, sample SAMN00792050) | human gut metagenome | study: EMG produced TPA metagenomics assembly of the A metagenome-wide association study of gut microbiota in type 2...
TTTGTTCAGTTTTCAAAGATCTACTCAAGTTGTATTTAACAACTTTTATATTATACCGAATCAACATTTAAGTGTCAAGCACTTTTTATTTATTTTTGAATAAAAATTCAATCGTAAACCAATATATTTGATTCGTGACAACTTTTATATCTTACCAAATTTAGCTTATCTAGTCAAGATATTTTTTGTTATCTTTTTTAAGTTTTTGCCGTTGCATATCAGCAACGATATTTACTATACAGGCTTTTTCTCCTCACGTCAACATCTTTTATAAAATTAAAACGTTATCAAATATTTTTATTTTTTATCCCAAATATTATCGAAATATCTAATCCTAATTTTCGTATATCTATCATCTATCTTGTATTTAAATTAATAAACGTCCGTCTTTATAACAACAAAAAAGACGAGAATAACTCTCGTCTCAGAAAAATTATTTTGGCTTATTAAATCGGCGTTTAATTCCCCGACTAAGAACTTGGAAGAAGGATAATGAACGAACCATATGTTGTGGATCGACATAATTACGAATCGCCCGTAAAACAACCTTAGGATTTTTAGAAGAAAACGTATATGTCCCATTTTTCTTGGTTTGAATTGCATAACGTGGAATCCACTTTCCTCCTAATAAGACAGATGCAATCACCAAATCCACTTCTTCCCATGGAATCTGCACGAATTTGCGTGGATCACGGTCATTATAAAATTCAAAACCCCGATCCCCTATCATTATCTTACCATAATCAGTCAAACCTAAATAAGACGTTGCGTCCATCACTAAATCGACTTTTGTATTAAGCGATTCTACCATTTTCTTTCCTCCATTTCACAACAAATTTCAATTCCATCATATCATAAAAGCAGCCCCATCCCAACGGATAGAACTGCTTTTGTTAAGATTGTTCCAAATATTAAAGTAAGTGAATTACGTGACCCACAATACCTACAACGAACAATGCGAGAATGATTACGATTGGAGATACTTTCTTCTTAAGCAACCACATGCAAAGAAGTGTCAAGAGTAAACCAGCCAAACCTGGAATTAATTGATCCAAGTTGTTTTGCAATGTTGTAACTTTAATATCAGACAATGCCAAACCATTTGCTTGTTGTTCTAACGCAGAACGAATACCAGCTGTACCTTTTGGTAATTTATCCCAGTTGATGAATGCACCATCACTCAAGGTTGTCTTGGAAACAACTGGAGTGAACTTGATAGATACCCAACGTTGAATCAACGCACCTAACACGAACATCCCCATCAAAGATGCTCCACGAGTAACTTGTTGCAATAAACCACCAGATAAGTCTTCTGTAATCTTAGAACCAGCTTTGTAGCCAAATTCTTGTGTATACCACATGAAGGCCCAACGAATAATATTCCAGCAAACAAAGAATAAAATTGGTCCTAAAATGCTACCACCTAAAGCCAAAGATGCACCCAAAGCACCAAGCATTGGACGAACAGTATACCAGAACACTGGATCACCAACACCGGCCAAAGGTCCCATCATACCAACTTTAACCCCTTGGATAGCAACGTCGTCAACTTCAGCACCGTTGGCACGTTCTTCTTCCAAAGCTAAAGTAACACCGATAACTGGTGATGCTAAATATGGGTGAGTGTTAAAGAATTCCAAGTGACGCTTGTAAGCTGCGGCACGATCTTCTTTTGATTTATATAACTTATTTAAAGCTGGCATTAATGCAAAGCACCAACCACCATTTTGCATACGTTCGTAGTTCCAAGAACCTTGAAGGAAGGTAGAACGCCATGCAACAGATAAACGATCTTTTTTAGTTAAAGTAATTTTCTTTTCTGTCATTTTTGTTTCCTCCTTCAATCCTAGTAATCATTTAAAATATCGCCAAGTGGATCACCTGTATTGGAGTTACCACCATTTCCGTTGCCAGAACCACCCTTGCTTAATTCAAGGTAGATTAAAGCTAAGGAAACCCCGATAGCACCGATAGCAATCAATGTTAAATCAGAGATAGCTGCGATAGCAAAACCAATGATGAAGAATGGCCATACTTCACGTGTTGCCATCATGTTGATAACTAAAGCATAACCAACGGCAACAACCATGCCACCACCGATAGCCATACCATCGTTTAACCAAGCTGGCATTGATTCTAGGAAATGACGAACTGCAGAAGCAGGAATAAAGATCAAGCAAGCAGCAGGAATTGCAATACGTAAACCTTGCATACAAATAGCTAAGATTTGCCAAATTTCAATCTTGCGGTAGTTACCTTCTTCAGCTGCTTTATCCATAATATGCACAATTGGCACAGCCAATGTACGCACAACCATTGTTAAGAACAAACCAGCAACAGCCAATGGGATTGCAATAGCGATTGCTGCGTTAACACCTTTAACACCTTGACCACCTAAAACCAAAATAATAGCGGAAGCAACAGATGCCAAAGCTGCATCGGGCGCTACAGCAGCACCGATATTTGCCCAACCCATTGCGATCATTTGTAACGAACCACCTAAAACGATACCGGCTTCTAAGTTGCCTGTAACTAAACCGATTAATGTACATGCCACAAGCGGTTGATGGAATTGGAATTCATCCAAAATACCTTCCATACCCGCAAGAAAGGCAATAATTACTACTAAAATCATTGATATAGCAGACATGTTTTATCCTCCTATCTTTTTTAAAAACACTAGTTCAACTCTTTACGAGCTTTTTCAAGAATATCATCCATGTTATCTCTAGAATCTGCAGGAACTTTACGAACATCGAATTTGATACCCATCTTCTTTAATTCGTCATAAGTTGCCACATCATCTTTACCTAAGGAAAGAACCTTGTTAACAGCCACTTTACCTACAGAGTGTGCCATAGAGCCAACGTTTAATTCCTTGATATCAACGCCACCTTTGATTGCTTCTAAGGCATCTTGTGGTGTTTCAAATAACAAGAGAGCTTTAGTGTTACCAAAACGAGGATCTTTTGCAACTTCAATCATCTTCTTGATTGGCACAACGTTAGCCTTTACTCCTGGAGGAGCAGCTTCTGTAATTAAGCTCTTACGTAAATTGTCTTTTGCAACTCCATCAGAAACAACAATGATACGATCTGGTTGAGTTGTCTTAGTCCATGCTGTTGCAACTTGACCGTGTAATAAACGAGAATCGATACGTGCTAAAACGTATTTAATCTTGCCATCACCAAGTACTGTTCCAGGAGGAATTGCTCCTGTAGGTTGTGCTGGTTTTTCAGCAGCTTTTGGTGCTTCTTTTGGTTGTAAGGATTCTGGTTTAATCTTTACGCCATCCTTACCTGTTTCGATAATGTGTGCAGCAATTTCTTGCGCAGAGTTCATCGAAAAACGTGATGCATATGCTTCGATGACCATTGGCAAGTTCATGCCGGCCACAATTGCCCATTTATCTTTATGAGCTTCAAACAAATTATTTGCTTGGTTAAATGGTGTACCGCCCCATAAATCAACTAAGAATAACACTTCTTCTTGATCGTCAAATGAAGCGATTGCCTTTTCCATTTTAGCCCGAACATCGTCTGGGCCTTCACTTGGCATCAAGGTAACTGCTTGAACATTTTCTTGTTTACCAAAAATCATTTCGCCTGATTGGAAAATGCCTTCAGCAAAGCCACCATGACTTGCTAGGATAATACCTACCATTATGTTGTCCTCCTTAAAAATGTATTTAGAAACTCCTAAAACAAACTGTCAACTTTTGTCAACTCAAGACAATCAGCTAACCAGCCCTTTTTCAACTAAAACCCGCCATAAATCTTTTGACGAATCATTTGAAACTTTACGCATATCCAGCGCAATTCCGTGTTGATGCATCCATTTAAATGCAACTACATCTTCTGCGTTGACCGAGATGGCATCAGAAACCATCTTGCGCGAACTGTTAAAACTAATTGCACCCACGTTAACCATTTCGACTTTGATTCCACCTTTGATTAAAGTCAAAGCATCAATCGGATCTTCGACTAAAATCAATACGCGCATTCCATAGAAACGTGCATCTCTATAGATTCTAAGCATCTTATCTAAGGTGATAACATGCACCTTAACACCAGGTGGTCTAGCCTGTAAAATCAATGTTTTACGAATGTTATCATGAGCTACTCGATTAGAGACGACCAAAATGCGATCAACTTTCAAAACTTTTGCCCAATTGGTAGCTACTTGTCCATGAAGCAAACGACTATCAATTCTCATTAGTTTGACATCAATCGTCATATTCATCACCTAAATCTTTCAAAAACAACCTCATCAACAAAAGTTGCACCTACTCAAACCAAAAAATCTATGCAGCTTACACAAAAAAACATAATAAAAAAATTAGTTCAGCAAGTAAAACCTGCAGCTGGTCAAAAATCTTCCAGTCTGAGAAGTTTCCTTACACTCTTTATATAGCAAGTTGCGTGCCAACTTTTCTGTATCACACATAATCAGCGTTAAATCAACCTAAAAATTAACTAAAAAAACCTCATGATACACTTATTTTGTGTATCACGAGGTTTTGTATCAATTTTCTGTTGCTTGTGTATCAAAAATCCGCACAATATAATACACTTCACTTAAAGGTAACTCAACATTAAGTGCATCTTTCAAGATTTCATTGGCTTGTAACACAACTTTAGCCAAGTTTTGGTCTTCTAAACTCGCTAACTCCTCACTGGTTGCCGTAATTGGTGTGTGTGTCAAATACCTTTCGATTGCTCCTGCCAAATGCATGATTAGACTGATTCTTAAAGGAGCCGTCATCAAAATTTCTGTACGGCGCTCAATAAAGTCACAGTAGTTCCATAAAATCTTGATAACCTTTTTAGGATTGATGAAGGTAAAATACTGTTCTAGATATTGACACACATCTTGTTCGCTTAGTGTAGCAAGTTGTGTATCTTGTGTATCAACAAATAGCGTATTACTATCCATTTCTTCTAGTAGTTCAACAAACTGTTGACCTCCACCTTGCAAAAGATTTTCTAATGAAATAAACGGTGCATCGATTTGCGGATTAACAATACCTGTTGTTGCAACGATATAATGCTCTTTTTGAATCTGCGCAATCGTTTGTTGCATATTAACCACGGAAATTGGAATCACTTCGATATCGTCTAATAAATTATCGATTAAGATTTCATCAAGCATCTCTTTGATTCTTTTGGCGGTTCCTTCACCCGTAGAGCAAATTGCAATAATCGCCTTGGGTTTATTAGCATTTGAAATTTTAACTTCTGTTTCTTTTCGATCCTCATTATGGCCAAATGGACGCGAATAACCACTAAACTCTGATAATTCATGGTAAACAGAATTTAAAGTACTATCTATCATTGATGTTTTACGCGCCGCTTCTAATACCATAGCAGTCGTCACCATATCAATTGTCTTGACCTCAATTCCAGTCATTTCGGTAAGTTTAGCACTAAACGTCCCTAAAGAGCCCATATCAACCAAAAGTAAAACACCATTACCACGGTCAATTTTTTTGACCTTTGTGGCAATCTCATTTAAAGCAGTTAGTGGACTGATCTCTAATGACATATCAAATGAAGTCAAATTATCAACATCTAAAAGTTGCTTAACCACTTGAACCATTGAAAATGCAGTACTATTACCATGAGCGGCAACCACAATTCCAACTTTACCATTTTTAGGAGCTGCCTTAAGCGAAACCAATAGGATTGCCAGATAATACGTTTCTGAATCAGGTACCGGAAACTTATAATGCGCTTCTAAAATTGCTTTAACTTGCTTAGCTAAGGCAAATTCATTTGGATAATCTTGAACCATCGAAACGATATTTTCCGCCACATCGCGCAATGGTTGGCCTGATTGCACACGTTTAATAAATGAACTGATATGCAAACTCATGGCATATAAGAAATTACCATTGATGTTGTAGTTTTTTTGCTTGAGAACTTTTTCAATTTCATTAGTCACATCCACAATTTCTTGATCGACAATTTCATTGAAATTTGTTTCGGTTTTTTGTAAGCCAACATTACGATAAAACGACTTTAGATGAACATTGATGTCCGTCATAATAAAGTTGTTAATTGCAGCTTGATCTAAACCTTCATCTTGCAAGACAGCTGCTTTTTTACCGATTAATTCATATAAGTTATATGGTAGTTCATAATTATCAGTATCGTTAAGATTATTAGTCGAATCATCTGGACGAATAACAAGTAATGGTTCCAATAACCTAGCAAGCTTGCCTTGTTCAACACGATCAGAGGCTAAACGCGACAACCCTTCTTTTATTTGGGGAGGTAATTGTTCAAATTGGATCGTAATATCATTTTCATCTTGCATACTTCCTAAAAAACCTTGTGCACAAACGAGCTGTACATTTGATTTTAACTGCCCAACGTTTCCAAACGTCACACTACCTAACAAGGCTTGTACCACGTCTTCATTTAAGGTGATATTTTTTTGAATTCGATTGGCTTCAATTGTCAATAGGCGTTTCAACAACTGCAAACGTTCACGTGTCGTTCTTTGTTGGAAAGATGGCATTTGAATGACAATTGGAATCCGCCGAACAAAAGTCTTAAGTAAGGCACTTTCCGGATCTTCGGTTGTTGCGCATACCAAACGTACATTGGCTTTGCTTTGCTTTCCTGTCTCACCTAAACGACTATATGTGCCATGATCCATAAAATAAAAAATCATTTCTTGTCCTTCTGGGGGTAGACGATGAACTTCATCTAAAAACAGCATCCCTCCGTCAGCCTCTTGGATCAAACCATCTTTATCTTCGTTAGCTCCAGTAAAGGCTCCTTTGACATAACCAAACAAATGCGACATCAACAGTTGTGGATTATGTGCATAATCAGCACAATTAAAAACCGTGATGCCTTGTTTTTGTAAAATTCCCTTATCGTAGGCGAAATGATACATCGCATTAGCAAAAAATGTCTTCCCTGAACCAGTCGGCCCTGTAATCAAAACATTTAACCCATTTGGCGGGTATAGCAGTGCGGCTTTGGCTTGTTCTATTTGATTTTTTAGACTATCCTTACGCCCAATCAAGCGGTCAAAAACGTCATCGCTGAGTGGAACGGACACATCAACATCTGGCTTATTTACAATTTGTGGTGCTTGTGGTCTTGCATGCGCCAAGCAATACCTAACAGGGCGCCCGTTAAGCTTACTTAACTTTCCTTCACGCACCAAAACATTAAGTTCTTTGCTAACATTTGTACGCAAAATTCCTAAATCATCGACTACTGTTGCCGTTGTTAAGCCTTCGCTTGCTTGTGGATGATTCTTAAAGTACTCCCAAATTTTTTCTTTACGATTCATCACCAAAGCCTCCTAAACTAAATTCGCTTTAATTTTACCATATTTAACACCAGATATCTGCCATCGGGTGGCTTGCACTTAGTCAACACAACCTATATAGTTATTGTAAACAACTGAGAATACTCAACAAATGAAGGATTTTTTTTATGACACAACTCGATTATCAAAGCCAAGATACTTGGAAAGCTGATACTTCTTGGCAATCGCCAATTGATTTAAATTTAAAAACACTGATACCACAAAAATTAACACAGCAACCACTAGCCATAACATTTCCCTCAAAACAAGATATTAATGAGCAACCTAGTGCATCTGGTATGCAATTTTTGGCTACAGGAGAATTAAAATTCAAAGGCCAAACCTATCAACTACAACGTTTCCATTTCCATGATGGTAGCGAGCATCTCTTTGATGGTCAACGTCTTAGCTGTGAGTTGCATTTTGTCTTTAGTGGTCCAAACAAAGAAACCTTAGTTTTAGCCGTCTTATGTGCGCTTGATCCGACTAAAACCAACCGACAAATCGCCGATATTTTTGCGGGAAAATGCAATGACCAAGAGCTTGCAAATCTAATTCCAACTAAACTTGCCTATGTCACATACACAGGAACATTGACGACTCCACCACTCAAAAGTGATGTCACTTGGGTTGTCTTGACCACTGCGCTTGAAATTTCTCCTGTGTCTGCAGCTGCTATCAAAAACGCATTTGCCAATAATCATCGTCAGGTACAACCACTTAACAAACGCCTCATCAACTGGTTTTGTTAAAAAGGTTTTTCTAAGACGAATCTATTAAAAAGTGCTAAAATTAAGAAAATACCTAATGTAAGGTGGGATAGACATGACAGTAGCGCCAACAATCGAAATTACACGTAAAGACAAACGTTCGCGTCTATTAGAGATCGTTCATGTCATTCGCGAACATGATATGATCAAAAACTTCTTGAAACAAAAAAATCCTAAAGAGATTCGTTTAGGTCTCCAAGAGCTTGGTCCAACTTTTATTAAGGCTGGCCAATTATTGTCGACACGTCCTGATTTAGTCTCACCTGAATACATTAAAGAACTACGCAAACTGCAAGATAACGTTCAAATCGACTCATTTGAAACTATTGCGCAAATTTTTTTAGAACAAACCGGCAAAAGTATAGCTGAAACATTTGCTAGCTTCGAAAAACAACCGTTTGCTTCTGGGTCAATTGGACAAACACACAAGGCAACTCTTAAGGACAACACTCCTGTCGTCGTCAAGATTCAACATCCTAAAGTTGAAGAACTTGTCAATACAGATTTATCCTTGTTTCGCCAAGCAATTCATATTTTAAAGTTTGCACCAGATATCAGTGTCATCAATCCCAAAGAAATCTTAAACGAGATCCAAACCGCCTTATTAAACGAAATCGACACTCAAGTTGAAATGCAAAACGGTGAAGAGTTTTATCAATTAAACAATGCAACTAGTATCATTGAAGTACCTAAGGTTTACCGCGAATATTCTGCGCCTAAAGTCTTAGTTAATTCATTGATGCCTGGAAAAAGTATTCAAGTACTAGTTAATCAAAAATTGAGTGATGATCCTAAAAAAGCTGCTCAACAAAAGAAATTACGCCGTTTCATCGGTGAAGTTTTAGTCCAAAACTTTATCAAGCAAGTTTTTACAGATAACTTTTTTCACGCCGATCCGCATCCGGGCAATATTTTATTTTATGAACTACCACAAAATTCAACCAAATTGCCCCGTTATCAAACGACGCATCAATTTCAAAAAACACTGGGTTCTACCGATATAGATATCGCAACGCAAAAGAAATTACCTGCTTGTCGCCTTGTTTACCTAGACTTTGGCATGATGGGACATTTGACACCTAATCTTGTCGATGGCATTACTAACATCATCTTGGCTCTAAACACCAAAGATACCCGTTTAATCGGTCAAGCCATCTTAGCCGTTTGCAACCGTACCGGTAAAGTTGATGAAGAAGACTTTTATGAAGAGCTAGGAGTCTTTTTGCAACCTTATATGCAAATGGGGCTAGGACAAATCGATCTAGCAGATATGTTGTTTAGTATTTTGTCATTATGTCGCAATAATAACTTACAAGCCAAATCCGAAGTCACATTACTCGTTAAGGCATTTGCTTCTTTAGAAGGATTAGTTGCACAACTTGATCCTGATTTAGCAATGATGGATGTCGTCAGACCCTTTGCACGTGATTATTTAAAAAAGAAACTTAACCTAAAAAATGAGTTGGAAGATCACGCCTTACTAATGGCACAGGCTATCAAGGTCACACCACAAATTCCTATCAAAGTTGAACGCCTATTAGATATCTTTATGCAAGGCCAAGGGCGCATCAACTTTAAGTTTAAAGAACAAGATCGCTTCTTTGATCGTGTTGATCAGCTTGTTAATCGCATCGTCATCTCGATTATTTTAGCAGCACTCATCTTAGGTTCTTCTATGCTTGTAATAGGCGGACAACAACACCCTGCTATCTATAATTTAGGTGTTTGCGGCTATATTATTTCCTTTGTCTTGATTTTATTTTTAGTGATTACAACCTTGCGTAATCACTATAAAAATAAGCAGTAAAAAATCAGCTTTTTTGATGCTTTTTAGTTGCATCTATTGAAAAAAAGACTATGATAAAGGTGTAAAGTAAATTACTGATTATTTTGAGAAAGGAAGTCTTAATTATGGCTAATGAATTATCTAATCGTTTCAATGACTTATTAAATACTGGTGATGATTTGTTTAGAACCTTCACTCGTCCCCTAACTAATATGACCGATGCATTCAAAGAATTACGTAGTGATATTAAAGAAACTGACGTAGATTATGTTGTTGCGATCGATGTTCCAGGGATCGATAAAAAAGACATCACCATCGATTTTAAAGACAATATTTTGACTGTCAGCGCTAAACGTGATTCATTTAGCGATAGAAGTGATTCTCAAGGAAATATCTTGGCTAGCGAAAGAAGTTATGGTCGTTATACTCGACAATATAGCTTTTTAAATGTTGATCGCGAAAAAATTTCGGCCAAATGTGAAAATGGTGAATTAATCATCACGTTGCCAAAGACAGCCGAAGAAATCAGTAACTCACGGCGAATCGAAATTGACTAGACTTCATTTAAATGCTCCTTGACTACCCGTTTTTAACGGGTAGTTTTTTATTACAAACACCAATAAACCACCAAAGAAAACGCTTGCATTTTTAGCTTAGATGTGTTATAAATTAGGTGTAAGGAATTAACAATTCCACATCAAATTAAGTCCTAAATCATGGGGCTTAATTTGCGAACCAAATGTAATTTAGTTGTAGTTGATAACTTTTGATTTGAAAGAAAGAAGGTGTCGGAGCCAACAACTTAAGTGGAAGTACCCTAGATTGTCGTTTCAGATGCTTAGGTTTTACCATAAGGGGATGTCGGAGCCAACTTGAAAAGTTTTTTCAAATTAATTTAGTTTATTTTGGGATACACCTCCAAAAAAACTAAAACTAATTGCAATTAGTTAAAATTTAACCGAGTGCTTCTTAGAAAGCGGGTTATTTTAAAGGATGTGGAAACAAGATTAATTTTCCTAAAAAATTAGATAATATGACCCAGGTCTCATAATGTAAGAAGATCTTAGGAGTAGACACGTGAACCTCCAAGATGATATGTAAGAGTATTTGCGAGCCTGGGTTATTTTTTGTGTTTTTACAAAATATCAATTCTCAAGCCTTAATAAAAGGTATATCATTATACTTAGATTAAAGCTAAAGGATGTGGCATACATGAAAATTGGTTTTATTGGAACCGGTGTGATGGGAGCAGCCATCTGCCAAAATTTACTTAAAGCAGGTCATCAACTAACTGTTTATAATCGGACTAAAAGCAAGACTCAAAGTTTAGTTGAAAATGGTGCAACTTGGGTAGATAGTCCTAAAAAAGTCGCTCAACAAGCTGATCTTGTTTTTTCAATGGTCGGCTATCCAAAAGATGTTGAAGAAATCTATCTCGGTGAAGACGGTATTTTTGCAGGCTTAAGTGCTGGAAAAATCGCTGTAGATATGACAACTAGCCAACCAAGTCTAGCCGCTAAACTTTTTGAAATTGGCACAAGTAAAGGATTTAAAATCCTCGATGCTCCCGTTTCAGGTGGAGATGTCGGCGCTAAAAACGCTACTTTAACGATTATGGTCGGAGGAGATAAAGAAGTTTACGAAGAACTTTTACCAATTTTCAAACAAATCGGCAAGAGTACTAATTACTTTGGTCCAGCTGGCTGTGGTCAACATACCAAGATGGCCAACCAAATCATGATTGCAGGTACCATGACGGGCTTAACCGAAATGTTACTCTACGCTAAAAATGCAAATCTAGATGTTACCAAAGTTTTAGAAACTGTCGGTGCCGGTAGCGCTGGTAACTGGAGTTTGACTAACTACGGCCCACGTATCCTGGCTGGTGATTACACTCCTGGCTTTTTTGCTAAACATTTCTTAAAAGATTTACGCATCGCCTTACAAGAAGCTGAAAAAATGCAACTTGATTTACCTGCAACCAAGGAAGCTGCACGTCTCTACGAAGTAATGGTCGATATCTGCCAATTAGGTGATCAAGGAACACAAGGTTTAATCAATAGTTATCACAAATAATTATAAAAATAGCCCTAAGATAACGGTAAGCCGTTATTTTAGGGCTATTTTTTAAAATCTCTTCACTAATTATTTAACACATTTGAAAGTAATACGACGTTGTAATTGATCTAATAAGAATAATTCATGCTCAACCACATGCCCTACTACATTGCGTTTACCATCATTTGGCATATCAACTAAGGCAATTTGAACTTCATTTTTGTATTGACCATAAGCTTCATTTAAGATCATAATATCGCCACGTTTGATTGTAACATCATTATGATGAGCTGGCATTGGTTCATCCTTGTAAGTTACACGACTAAATGAATCCCGTACAAAGTAATCAGATGAATCACCACGATAAGTGTGAATTTGTTCTAAAACAATCTTAGTTTCAAGTTCTGTCACATCATCTACTAATTGCACTTGAATTGTTGGATGTGGTTCAAAGAATACTTCAGCCACAGCTGCCAATTCTTCATCAGTTGCATAAGCATTACCAATCAAGATGTCATCAATTAAATCGGTAGCTAACATTCGACGTACTTGAGTTGCAATTGGTAAGTCACGATCTGCTTCTAATGTTGGCAAGCCTTCTTGCACTGGCCATGGTCCCATCTTAGCATCTGGTGAAGTCACAAATGCTGCCGTATTAATATTAAAATGACGATATTTTTGCGAACATTCGATAAAGAAATCTTCGCCTAAAGCTGTATAGCGTTGTGGATAGAAGTTATGGCAACCCCATAATTTATCGGTCTTTGGATGATATGACATAATATTATCCAAGTAATTTGTCCCAGCGCTCATATTAATTTCAATCACCAAACCATATTGGTTGCGAGTCATACGTGCTTCTTCTGCTCCAGTAAAACCTACATCTAAACGTAAACCATATACGCCTAAATTTTTAAAGAAGATTAAATCATCATAGTCAATCTTTAATTTGTCAAATAATCCAGGGTTAACGTCGATCACTGTCTTAAAGCCTAATTGATTACCATATTCAATAATTTGGCGATATTTGTCGACATCACTATCATCGTTAATTTCTAATAATGACGTAAAAATTCGTGTATAACCTAACTTATGTGCTTTTTGTAAATAAAGTTTATCTTGTTCAAAATCTGATTGCGATGGATAAATAGAAATTCCTAACGTTTTTGTTTGCATCGTCTTTAGTTCCCTTCCTAGTTCTTAGCTTGTTTTAAAACGGTTACTTTACTACCTTAATGATAATAGGTCTATACCTTTTTGTAAAGTAATATTTACCTAGAAAAAACTCTAATCAGATACTTATTTTTATGCGCTAAAATCCTTAATTACTTTGCGGTATAATACCCAACCAATCACAAATGTCACTGCATCAGCCACTGGTTGCGCCCAAATAATGCCATGATAACCTACACTGTTAGCTAAAATTACCATACAAGGAGCATATACGACCCCTTGGCGCGCTAATGCCATGATTAAAGCGCTCCATGCTTTGCCTGCCGATTGAAAAACCGTCGTAAAAACTAAAATAGCTCCAACAAACGGCGCAGTCAAAAGCGTAGCCCGTAACATATATGTTCCTTGCTCTATAATCTTTGTATCTGTCATAAAAATTTTGACTAAAACAGGTGCTAACACCATCAAGATTACCGCTAACACTAAAGAATAAACAACTTCTACCAAAAAGTCAAAACGCATAATTTCTTTGAAACGTTTCTTGTTTTTAGCTCCATAATTATAACCAATCAACGGTTGTGCCCCAAATGCAAAACCAACCATCACCAAGATAACAATCATATAAATTTTAGCAACAATCCCATTAGCAGCAACCGCACTTGCTCCATATTTAGAAAGATGGTTGTTTAATAACGCAACACCAAAGCTTTGCATTAAATTAGTCAACGAAGCTGGAATTCCGATCGCTAAAACTAGTTTCAAATTATGCAAGTTAATTTGACAATCACGCAACTTAAGTGACAATATCTTGCAATCTCTATTCATATAATAAAAGAGTATCCCACAGTTTACCGCATAGCCTAAAACATTAGCCAACGCAATTCCTTTTGCACCCATATCAAAAACAAATAAGAATAACGGATCTAAGATGATTGTCAAAATCGTCCCAGATAAAGTAGCAATCATCGATTTAACCGCTAAACCCTCGGTACGAATGATGTTTCCTGGCACTAACGATACAATAATAAAAACACTGCCTCCTACCAAGATTCGATAAAAATCAGCAGCATATTGATAGGTTTGGGGAGTCGCACCCAAAAGGTTTAAGATTGGGCGTTCAAAAATTAACATTATCGCTGTTAAAAGTAAGCTAAAAGCAATCGTAATATACAATGAAAAACTGCTAATTTTTGCGCTGAGGGCATACTTTTTTTCGCCTAGCAACCGCGAAATCACAGCACTACCACCTAATCCAAAAATGTCTCCAATCGCTAGCATAAATGAAAACAATGGTGTACCCAATGCAACACCGGCAACTAAAGCCGTATTACCGGTCTTTGCAACAAAAAATGTATCGGCTAAATTATATACCATGCTAGCAACCATTCCTAAAACTACCGGCAAAGCCAATTGAAAATAGACTTTTTTAACCGGAGCCTTTGCAAAAAGTTCATCCACAAGTTCGTCCTCCTTTTTAAAAATCATTTTATAATGTAGCATATTTCAAACCTGTTTTGTAAGAACTTTTTTCAAAATTAGCAATCGTTTCACGTGAAACAGCTTTTAATTTGGTAAAAAGGAACAATTCAGAGTACAATTAAGCTAGAAATACTCTTAAGGTGGTGATTTAAATGGCTAATCTTTTTGACTATTTGACTTGGCGTGGTGATTTAACCTTTGCACAAGCACCTTTAAATGAGGTCGATTGCTTGATTTTCAGTCGTTTCAGCTATCTACAACTGGATAACATTGTACCTACAAGTTTTACGGACACGCTCACTTTAGAAAAATGTTGGCAAAAATATCAAGCACAAAAAACCACTCCTTACCTACAACAAGCAACCGATGAAGCACTCTTAGAAACATTAGCTAAGTGCCAACGCTTTAAGAACATTGAATTATGCGGTTTTCGTAACGATATCAATGCACAAGCTGAAAAACAGTTTGCTTGCCTGACCTTTAAGTTCTTAGGGGGTAATCTTATCGCTTATCGTGGCACCGACGATACGTTAGTCGGCTTAAAAGAAGACTTCAACATGAGTTTTATGCAAACTGTTCCTTGCCAAAGTGCAGGTCTTAACTACTTTAAAGATGCTGCTAAAGCTTTAGATGGACCATTTTATCTAGCTGGACACTCCAAAGGTGGAAACATCGCCTTATTTGTAGCCTTATTTTGTCCAGATAAACTCATTGAACGCCTCAAACATGTTTATAGTTTTGACGGGCCTGGATTTGCCATTAATACACTTGAAAGAGCTGATATTAAACGTATCAAGCCCTTAATCTCAGCTTATGTGCCACAATCTTCTATCATTGGAATGTTACTTGGTCATGTCGAAGATTATACGGTTGTCCACAGCCAACAAACCAGCATCTTACAACACGATTTATATAGCTGGGACATCGCTGCACCACATAGTTTTGTCTGTGAAAAAAATGTCGATGCTAGCAGTGTTTTCATCGAGCAAACCCTTAAAGATTGGCTTAACGAAATTTCAAATGAAAAACGTCAAGAATTCATTTCCGTTGTCTTTGACGTCTTAAATGCCACTCAAATCACACGCATGCAAGAGCTGACCGCTGATCGTTTCTCTAAAATCACCACGGTCGTCTCTGAGTTAACACAACTTGATAAAAAGCAACGTGCTCTTGTCTTAAGTCTAGCTAAATCTTTGCTTCAAACTGGCATCAAGAATCGCTCGGTTTTAAAAGACAATTAACCAAAAAAGGTTCATCCTAAGTTTTATCTTAGTATGAACCTTTTTTATATTTATTTAATACTTGCTGCCATTGGAATCAAGGCGTTATAATCTTTACCTTCTAACGTGTAAACGACATTACCTTTCATCCACTTTAAAGTGGTATGATCGGCAACTAAATCCACCGTCAAACTAGCTTGATCATCTGGTATCGGTAACATATATTGTTCCAATAATTTAACAACCGTTTGTCCAGTTGGAATTGTGTTTTGCCCATTATAAGCCGAAGCGTGTACATATAACGACCAATTACCTTCGCGCCACTGCAAGTAACTTTGACCTGCTCCTGAATCGAGTGTACCTTCGATTTGATAACCTAAGTCAACAGCTGGCAAGTGTGTTGCTTGGTTTTGATCATAGATTTGAATCGCTTGACGTGCCTCATCTTTAGAAGCATAGGTACTTTTAATCAAAGTAGCGTATGGAACGTGTGTCTTTAACGCTTCATCATTAAACGGATAAGCATTATAGCCTAAACTGTAATAAATACTATAGTCATTTTCATTTCCAATATATCTAACGTTAACTTTATCGTGATTATAGCCTAAGCCATCGACTTGTGGCAAAGGAATTTGTCCAAGATTTTGACGTAAACTTTGATTGAGTTGTTCAAGACGCGATAACTGCTCAGTTGTACCAGTCGTTGAGTTATCTTGAGAAGAATTTACATCGTCTTTTTTATCATCTTTTGAACTAGTGCTCTTATCTTTATTCTTATCTTTATCCTTTTTGGCTGACGTTTGACTACTCTTTTCAACATCGGAATTTTTAGGCTCCGCGTTTTTAGAGCTACACCCTACTAACAAAATGGCCAAGAGACTAAGCATCAATATATTCGACTTCTTCATCAGAAATCACCCCTTAACTTTGGTACTTTACTCAATTTAAGTATACTATTTTACCAGGCCTTCACCAAGAAATTAGTCCTTATGCGTATAATTGTCCTTCTTGGTCTTCAATCTCAATAATCACAGCTGCATGATCGGAAATTTTTTGGCTTTCGTGTCCATCAAAACATACACGACTTGAAACAATTTCATGTTTAGCATTCGTTAAAATATAATCTATTCGTCTAGCTAAACTCTTTTGTCCCCATTCCGTTAAATTATCACGAATCGTCAAGCCATCACTCTTATTGATTGCTGCTACATAAGTGTCTTGAAAACTCCGACACATGTATTCATATCCAATAACATCTTCTTCTGCATCAACATTAACATTAGCCAATACATAGGTCGGCCGCTTTTTAGCTCCTAAAAACTGCAATCTTTTAGAAAAAGTATCCCATTCAACGTTAAAATGATTGCTCAATTGGCCATCCAAATGTGTCGTTACTACTAAAGAGCCCTCGGTATTGGCCAACTTTCCTGCCAAAATTTTATGTCTGCGAATATCTTGATAACCAATTTCTCGCTCAGGCGCTAAAATATCAGCTGTCACTTCACTTAAAGGTACTAATGAAAACAAAGCCAAACCTTCATCAAAACTTCCCAATAACTCATGACATGCACACCAACTCCAGTAAAAATCAAGCTTGACCTTACGCAAAGCCTTTTGCAATAAATAAGCGAAATTTCCTATTTTAACAGGAATTTGTTCTTCTTCACAAGGTTTTACATACTTTAAATCTCTTAACTCTTCAGCTGTCACACAGGCTGATTTTCGAGGTTGGTTAGCTTCTTGCAGGGCAAAAATCGCAATATTTTCACGTACGACTTGATCAACAAATTCATTAATTTGCTTATTTGTATCAAATCCTTGAAGTGAATGACAGTTTAGTGTCAACATCTTCACTAAGCTTCCCCTCTTTTCATAACATAATTTCTACTAAATAACTATACATCAAAGAAAGCGATTTCTCAAGTTGAACAAAATATTTATCCACTATTTTTAATTTAATTACTAAAAAACACCAAGTTAGCTAAACCAACTTGGTGTTTTACTTAACGCGTAATATTTTCACTCAAAAAGTTATATAACATCGCTTCTTTTAATTGTGTCGTATCCGCACCTAAAATTTCAGCGATTGCATATGAATAAGCCCATGCTGTCGCAGGACCTCGACTAGTTAAAATACGTTTATCATGATCAATCACAACAATATCTTCTTTGAAATGACCATCTGTAATTTGATCTTTAATTTGATCATGTACGCTTGGATAGCATGTGTACTCACTTCCATCCAACAAACCATAGGCTGCAAAAGCTAGCGGCGCCGCACACATTGCTGCATTCCATTTACCAGCCTGCGCACGTCTTTGCATCAATCCTTTTAAAACAGTACTGTTTTTAAGGTTTTCTGCTCCTGGATAGCCTCCTGGAAAAATCACAATATCATACTCAAGTAAGTCAACATCCAAAATTTTATCACAAGTCAACACAATATCATGATCGCCGATTACTTTTTTAGAATTTAAGCCCACCATATCAACTTCAAGTCCTAAACGACGTAAAACATCAACTGGACTTAAGGCTTCAACTTCTTCGCAACCATCTGCGATTAAAACAGCTGCCTTTTTTGTCATCTCAACCATCCCTTTCTTGTTATACATTAAGGATAGCACTTAAAAATCACTTAGGCAAAAGCAAAATTTTTGATTATAAACTATTATAAAAAACAACCGCTTGATATGGTTCTAATAATAATTCTTGGTCATTTCGTATCAACTGTTCTTGATTATTTAATATTAATTTACCTTTTGGAGCATTCACTTTGTTTACTACTTCATCAAGATTTACTAGCACAGTCAATGAATCTTCATTTAATGTTCGCTGATAAGCAACTATATTTTCAACTGTCTTTTCTGCAATCAAATCAGCTTTTGCAAGCAACGTTTGATATTGTTTACGTAATTGTGCCAGTTTCCGATAGTAATTTAAAATAGATGATTGATCATTTTCCTGGCTTTCAACACTAATCCCTGTTCTATTTGTTCCCATACCTAACCAAGGTTTTTGTGTAGAAAATCCTCCATAAATACTTTCATCCCATTGCATTGGTGTCCTGGCATTATCACGTGAACGATTGTTAACTAGTCGTAAAGCTTCTTTGGAATCTATTCCTGCATTCAATGCCATTTGATAGTTATTTAAAGTTGAAACATCATTAAATTCTTCTATACTTTGACGCTGACAGTTCTTCATACCAATTTCTTGTCCTTGGTAAATAAATGGGATTCCTGGCAAAAAGTAATACATTGTCGCCAAAGCTTTAGCTGCATTTTTGTTTTGCCATTTTTCATTTTTAATAAGCTTTGATAACACACGCGGCTGATCATGATTTTCTAAAACATTTGCAGCAAAACCACCCGCATCTTTAATAGCTTTTTGGCTAGTAAATAAAATATCTTTTAACTCAGTCACTGACCAATCTGCTTTCCCACGATACCATTCATCTACATTTTTAATTTCAATGTTCATGTAACTAAAATCAAAAATCATGGAAAAATATCCATCTGGGCCAATAAATTTAGGTAAATCATCCTGTGCAACTCCATAAGCTTCACCGATAGTAACCGCATCATATTTCTCAAAAGTTTCGTGCTTCAACTCTGCTAAGAAGACTTCTAAGCCTGGACGATTTTGTCCTTTTTTAATTACCGATACTAAACCATCAGTATCATCTGCTGGTAAGCTTGCCCAGTCTAAATCTTTTTTCAAATGAGTGATTGCATCTACTCGATAACCCGCAATTCCTTTTTCTAACCACCAGTTAACCATTTGATAAATTTCTTGTCGAAGTTTAGGATTTTCCCAATTTAAATCAGGTTGCTGTGGGGCAAACGTATGGAAATAATAAGTCCCTGGTTCACCTTCAACTTCGCTCCAAGTTGATCCGCCAAAAATACTACGCCAGTTATTAGGAGCTTTACCATCTACTGTCTTTTTAAAAATATAATAGTCTCGGTAAGGACTTTTTGGATCTTTTAGTGCTTGTTGAAACCATTTATGCTGATCTGAAGTATGGTTGATAACTAAATCCATTATCAGCTTAATGTTTCTTTTTTTAGCTTGTACCAATAATTCATCAAAATCTTCCATTGTCCCAAATTGTGGATCTATAGCTTGATAATCAGAAATATCATAGCCCATATCAACCATCGGGGATTGGTAAATCGGGGATAACCAAATCATACTTACCCCTAGGCTTTGTAAATAATCTAAATGTGCGATTACTCCTTTTAAGTCCCCAATTCCATCATTATTGGTATCTTGAAAAGAGCGGGGATAAACTTGATAAACAATTTCATTTTGCCACCATTTTGTTAACATATATCTCATCCTTTATGTTTTTCTTTAATTAAAAATACCGATAAACTTCCAATAAACATCAAAACTCCTGAAATCAATAACATTGCAGAAAAACTTTCCTTAACCATTGGAAAAATCGCAAATGATGCCACTGAAGCCACTATTTGTGGCAGACAAATAGAACCGTTAAATAACCCTAAATAAGTTCCCATATGTGAATATCCATCTAACGCATTTGTAACTAAGATAAATGGATAAGCCATCATTGCTGCCCAAGATATCCCTATCAAACAAAATGATATAAGTAAACCCATTTGTGAATGAATTAAAAAGACTGATATAAAACCAAGTGAACCTAAAAATAGTGATAATGAATAACCAGTCTTATTTTTACCCGCTGGGATTTTAGCCAACACAAGTGACCAAATTACCGCTGCAATCGCATAAACTGCAGACAAAATCCCAAACCAATTAGCACCAGCTTGATATGCTGCTGTAGCTGGGGCACTTGCATGATACACATTAAAAGCTACTGCTCCAGCGCCATATGTCCACAAATATTGAAATGCCATCCAGCAAAAAAATTGTGTAATTGTCACATACCAAAATGTTTTGGGTGCCGTTTTTAATAATACAAACATACTCTTTTTTTCTGTTGCATCTTGTTCATTTAATGCCACGCCATGATATTTTTGGTAAGTTTCATTATCATATTCTTTGACTGAAAAAACTGAAATCAAAGAAAAAATCACTAGAATAATAGCACCAACATAAAAAGAAATTCTAACAGTTAAAGGGACTTCTCCTTTAACAGCCGTATTAGCTACGCCTAAAGCCGTTAAAACATAGGGAAAAATCGTGGCTAAAACAGAGCCTGTATTTGAAAGAAAACTTTGAATCGAATATGCATATGATTTTTGTTTTTCATTAACCATATCTCCAACAACCATTTTAAAAGGTTGCATCGCTACATTTGAACTTAAATCCATAAATAAAATAGCAATAGCTCCAAACCATAAAGCAGTTGACGTTTTAAATCCAAAACTTCCTGAATTTGGTAATAGAAACATTACGATTACTGATACTAAAGCACCAACTAATAAATATGGCATCCGACGTCCAAAATGCTTACTCCAAGTACGATCAGATAAATATCCCACAATAGGTTGTACAACTATACCAGCAAGTGGTGGCAAAATAAAGAAAAAGCCTAATTTAGTTGGATCTGCTCCTAATGTTTGAAAAATACGGCCCATTTGTGAACTCTGTAAAGAAAAAGCCATCTGAACCCCTAAAAAACCTACACTTAACATCCAAATTCTAAATATTGGTAAATCTGGTAAACTAGTCTTTTTTTCTTGACTCATCATTAACACTCCCAAAATTTAAATTTGAAATCGATTTCGTGTTTTGATTTTAGCATTTTATTTTTTTAAAATAAACCGCTTTAAAAATGTTAACGTTAACATTTTTAACGACACAATTTAGCAACATCTTCATCTCAAAATTTTAGCTTGTTCAAATTGTTCAAATGCTATCTCATCATCCTTTTTACATAATAAAAGCGAGTTACTCAATCTTATTTTAAAAAATTGAGTAACTCGCTATTTAATCTTCTTACGATTACTAACAAAGTCAGCTATCTAATAGACATTTTGTATTTACATAACTATATAAACCTATACAAGACAATAAAATCACTAAAATATTCGTACTAATTCTCAATAAACTATCCCAAATCAAATAATTTACCATTAAAGAAACATAGGGAATACAAATCAAAGCATCTAATAGTGAAAATTTACAAATTCTTTTATCAAAGGTACATACACCAAATGCTAGGTATATTAAAATAGTTGCACTACAAAAAATTTGAAATAAATTATTATTGGACAAATAATAAAAGCCTACAGTCTCGATTCCAACAATAAAAAAATTTTAAATAATTCTTCATAGATCAATTTTTGATTGCACTCCATGTATTTTTAATCTACATACAAGCTACATCTTTACCTCCAAACTTTTTATTTAACCCCTCTTGAAAAAATTGCTGCTACTTACTAATTTTTATCTTTTCTACCTTATAACAATTCTTTCAACGTATAATAAATGTGAATATTATTTTTAAATTCTCTTTTGCATTGATAAAGCTTGATTGTAAAATCTTTTATCTTCCTTAGGTTAAGGTAACACACATCAGATTACTTTTATTGTTTCTTCTCCAAATAGCAAATATTAATCTAAGTCCATCACAACTTGTGTTACAATTGAAAAAATTGGTACTCATCTGAAATATCTGTTATGCTCATAAAAAAATACTTTGAAGTATAAAACATTGGCTAATACTTTATATTTCAAAGTATAATTTCCCGCAGTATGTTAAGACAAAATAAAATCTAGGAGGGATTTTATGGTAACTATATCCGATGTTGCTCGATATGCACATGTCTCAAACATGACGGTTTCACGTGTTTTAAACCATCCTGAGCAAGTTTCTGATGACTTAAAACAACGTGTTCTTGAGGCCATTAAACAATTAAACTACACTCCTAATCGTATCGGACAAGCTTTAACTAAACAACAACAATTAACTATGCAATTTTTAATACTTGAGAATATTGAAAAAGTTGATCCCTACTATGCAAAATTACTACTTTACCTTGCTGATTACCTCCAAAAAAAGAACTACACTCTAGAAATTAAACATCAATTAGATCCTAACTTGATTAATCAAGTTGATGGTGGCTTTATCAATGGTGCTAGAATCGAAGATATTCCTAAGCTTCTTAAATTAAACTTTCCTTTAGTATCCTATGGAAATATCTCTAATCAAATTAGCTCAATTGATGTCGATAATTTTCAAGGAACATATAAAATGACCAAATACTTGGCTAAATGCAACTATGAAAATCTGATTTACTTAGGCCTTAATTTACCTGAAAAATTTGCAATCGAACGTGAAAAAGGTTACCTTGCTGCAATTAAAGAACTCAATCAAAAGCCTATTATTTACCGTCTAAATAATACTCAACAAGCTTGTGCTACATTAATTCAAAATATTACCTTACCATCAAATACTGCTTTGATTGCAGCAACTGATCGCCTAGCTATTGGTGCTTTGCAACAACTAGAATTATGCGGTGTAGACATTCCAAATGAAATTGGTATCACTGGATTTGATGGAGTTTTCATGCATCAAGTCACCTTAAAAACACTAACCACAGTAATTCAACCTTTGGATTTAGTTGCTAAAGAAATGGTTGATTTACTGCTCGAAGTAATTACACACAAAAAAGTTATCTCACGAACCATCTCGCCTAAAATAGGTGTCGGACAAACTACTCGATCATGTAAACAATAAAAGCTCTATAATTTTTAGGACTGATAGAATTTCTAGCAGTCCTAATCTTTTGTAAAAAAACAGACATATGAAAATATCCGATAAAATAAAATCGTCAAACAAGTAATTTTGAAAGAAAATGTCCATAGCTAATTCTATCAAACAATTCTTTACTATATTTTATATGTAAGCCTAATTATTTTCCATTTTTGTTGGCAATAATCAAAAAAATAAATACAAATAAAAAAATCAGGTAGTCCAATCAATTTAACATTGACTCAACTACCTGATTTTTTATAACTAATTTTTATTTACTCTTAATATAATTTTGCCCATCTGCCGCTGGTGCAACTGCCTTACCAAAGAAAATGACTAAGACAATGACGGTAATCAGATATGGAGCAATTTGGAACCAAACTGAGTTCACATGTGCCAACACTGGTATATAAGCGCCAATAATTGGTAAACTTTGCGCTAAGCCAAAGAAAATAGCTGCGCCGGTTGCGCCTAGCGGATTCCATTTCCCAAAAATCATCGCTGCTAATGCCATAAACCCTTGACCAGAAATAGTACTTACAGAGAAGTTAAGGGTGATAGATTGTGCCATTACAGCTCCACCAAAGCCACCTAAAAAACCTGACATTAACACGCCAAGATAGCGATATTGATACACATTGATCCCTAAAGTATCTGCAGCAACTGGATTTTCGCCGACAGAACGCAAGCGCAAACCAATATTGGTTCGATATAAGAAATACCAACTAAAAATACCAATAACAATTGCTACATATGCGATAATTGAGGTTCGTGTAAAGAAAATTGAGCCCAAAACAGGAATCTTGGATAAACCTGGTACCGTATAAGTTCCTAAGCCTTGATCCAAAACGGGAGTTTGGCCCTTTCCACTATATAAAATACGTGTTAAAAAGACGCATAAAGCTGGTGCCATCAAGTTTAAAACTGTTCCTGAGATAATATGGTCGGCTCTAAAATTAATAGTTGCTACAGCATGCAAAATTGAAAACAGCAAACCAAAAAATGCTCCGACTAATAAAGCTACCCAAGGAGCAGCCGAACCTAAAGTTTTGGCAAACGATAAGGTAAATACCGAACTACTAAAAGCACCGACAACCATAATTCCTTCCAAACCAACGTTAACAACCCCGCTACGTTCAGAAAAAGTTCCGCCCAAAGCCGTAAAAATCAAAGGGGCAGCATAAACCAAAGTGGTTGAAACAACCGTCATTAATATTGTTGTTAAATTCATTATTCTGCTCCTTTCTTAAGACCTGCCGTCTTTTTTTGCGTCCATTTCTTAGCTAAAATTTCAAAGGCATACTTGATACCTACAAAGAAAATAATTGAAGCGGTCACGATACTTACGATTTCAGAAGGGGTCGTTGAGTAAACTGAGATACTCAAGCCACCGATTTGCAAGGCTGAAAATAGTAGGGCTGATAAAATAATGCCTAATGGATTGTAACTTACCAATAAAGCTACAGCCATTCCGTCATATCCCACTTGTGGTAAAGCATTTGACACTGAGATATTTTGATAGTTTCCTAAACCATCAAGAGCCCCGCCTAACCCAGCCAACAAGCCTGAAATAAGCATCGCAACGATGATTGTCTTTTTAACGTTCATCCCTGCGTAACGTGATGCTTCTTCGTTTAAACCTACACTACGCACTTCAAAGCCAGAGCGTGTTTTATTGAAGTAAAACCAAATAACTAAAGCCATTAATAAAGCAATCAAAAAGCCCCAATGTAAGGTTGAATTGGCCGTAATTTCTTGTAAAAACGGCGTCCGTAAGCTAGCTTTTGCAGGAATATTAGCTGATGAATCTGCGCCTTCTGCAGCCAGCCAACTCTTAATAGCAAAGTTAATGAAATATAGGGCAATATAATTTAACATGATGGTCGTGATAACTTCACTGGTCCCAAAAAATGCTCTAAAAAATCCAGCTAAAGCGGACCATAAACCACCTAAAATTGCTCCAGCCAAAACAGAAACAATGATTAATAACCAACCTGGCAAATGATTGAACTTCAAAGCTACTACGACAGCACCAAACCATCCCATCAAATATTGGCCAGAGCCTCCAATATTAAAAAAACCTGCCTTACTTGCAACGGCAAATCCTAAAGCAGTCAACATCAACGGTGTCATGTTACGCAAGGTTTCACCAATTGAATAAGCATCTCCAAATGCTCCCAAAAATAAACTGCTGTAATTTTGTAGTGGATCATAGCCAAAGATTAACATGATAATCGCACCCACGATAAACCCGGAAACTACGGCAATCAAAGGTGTTACTATTGCTGTTTTTTTAAACACAAATCTGTCCTCCTAGATTCTTGATTGGTCTTATCCAACCTTTTTGCCGGCCATCATCAAGCCTAATTCTTCTGGTGATGTATGTTTTGGATCAATTTGTCCAACAATTTCACCAGCATGCATAACGACAATTCGATCTGAAAGCTTCAAAATTTCATCTAATTCAAAACTTACCAACAAAATAGCCTTACCCATATTACGTTGTTCATTGATTTTTTCGTGAATATACTCAATCGCACCCACATCGACACCACGCGTTGGATTTGCGGCAATCAATACTTCTGGGTCGCTAGCAATTTCGCGTGCAACGATTACTTTTTGTTGATTACCTCCAGAAAGTGAGCCGACCATGGCTTTTTGGCTTTGCGTCCGCACATCAAATGCTGTAACTAATTCTTGACCACGCTGGTTAATTTGCTTGTAATTTAAGATGCCATGATTGTTGATTGGTTTTTGGTAATAATTTTTTAATGCCATATTTTCTGCAATTGTTAATGGCAATATTAAACCTACATGCTGACGATCTTCAGGAATACAAGCTACCCCTGCTTCAGAGATTTTACGAACAGATTTATCTTGCAATTCTTGACCATTAAGCTTAATCTTACCTGATTTAACTTTAAGCAATCCGGTTAACGCTTCAATTAACTCACTTTGTCCGTTTCCATCGACACCTGCGACACCTACAATTTCACCTGAATGAACCGTCAAATCAAGGTCTTTAACTTTTAAATGATGTCCTTTTTGAACGTTTAAACCATTGACTTCTAACACTACTTTAGATTGATCAACTGCCTGTTTATCAACGCTATTTCGTAATTTGCGGCCCACCATCATTTCTGCTAGCGTTTCTTCTGACGTTTCAGCTACCAATACAGTATCGATAACCTTACCAGCTCGAATAACAACACAACGATCGGCTGCTTCTTTGATTTCTTTTAGCTTATGTGTGATAAAAATAATTGATTTTCCTTCAGCGGCTAAGGCATGAAAAATCTTCATTAATTCCTCAATTTCTTGTGGTGTCAAAGCAGCTGTTGGTTCGTCAAAAATAAAAATATTCGCCTTACGGTATAATGCCTTCATGATTTCGACACGCTGTTGCATCCCAACCGTAATATCAGCTACCTTAGCTTTTAAATCAATATCCAAATGATATTGTTTAGCCAATTCCTCAATTTCTTTAGCTGCCTTAGCATAATTAATCCGACCAACACCTTTTATTGGTTCATCACCTAAAATGATATTTTCCAAAACACTAAATGCAGGAATCAACATAAAGTGCTGATGCACCATGCCTATACCTAAGTTCTTAGCATCACGTGGACTTTGCATCTTAACAACTTGACCATTGACGATTATTTCACCTGCACTAGGTGCCAATAATCCAGATAACATCCCCATCAAAGTTGATTTACCTGCCCCGTTTTCACCAAGTAATGCTAAAATTTCACCTTGTTTTAACTCCAATGAAATATCATCATTTGCCTTAAACGTTCCGAATTGTTTCGTGATATGTCTCATTTCAACGACATTTTTTTCCATCGTTTCCTCCTACTGTGTTTTTTGGTGGGTGTCTTGACGATAAAAAAGGTGAAGTCTTGGTTGCCCAACGCTTCACCTCATCCCGGTTATCCGGTGGTTTTAAGGAAACTTTTCCTGTCAACCATTTAATTATTTATCTTTAACTGTGATTTCACCGTTGATAATTTTGTCTTTGTATTGTTGTACAGCATTCCATGCATCGTCTGACATATTGTCATTTATCAATGCAACACCGCCATCTTTCAAATCATAAGAAACAACCTTGCCACCAGGGAATTTACCCTTCATAGCTTTGTTAGAAAGGTCTTTAACGGCTGTCCCAACTTCTTTAACAGCAGATGCTAAAGTTACATTACCGCCATCATAAGCACCATCTGCTTTTTGATCTTGGTCTACACCGATAACCCAAACCTTGCTACCGTTCTTAGCAGCATCTTTAGCAGCTGTAAATACACCTGCACCAGAACCACCAGCAGCATGGAAGATAATATCTGCACCGTTGTTATACATTGCTGTTGCTAAGGATTGACCAACGTCAGCTTTAGTAAATGAACCTACATACTTAACATCGACTTGGATATCTGGGTTAACAGCTTTGGCACCTTGAATAAAGCCTTTTTCAAATGTTTGTACGACATCACTCTTGATACCGCCGATAAAACCTAATTTGTTTGTCTTAGTTGTCTTAGCAGCTGCAACGCCTGCTAAAAATGAGGATTGTTCGCTTTTGAATGTTACAGATGCCACATTCTTATAACCATCAATTACAGAATCAACAATTGCAAAGTTAACATCTGGATTTTGCTTAGCTGCTGTAGAAATTGTATTATCAAGCTTGTAGCCAATCCCAAAGATTGTTTGATATTTAGCCTTGATTAACTTATTAACATTTGGTGTAAAATCTGCATCAGAGTTGGATTGAGCATAGTTATACCCATTAACACCCTTAGTTAAATCATGTTCTTTACCCCAAGCTTTTAAACCTTCCCAAGCAGATTGGTTGAAAGACTTGTCGTCAATCCCACCACCATCAGTTACTAACGCAACAGTATGCTTAGTGCCACCTTTATCAGACGAAGCTGATTTATTACCGCATCCTACTAATACTGTTCCTAACATTACTGTTGCAGCTAAAACTGCAGCTACTCTTTTTCTCATTTGGTACACCCTCCAAAAAATATTCACGTTTTTTACATTTCCTAGTATACCTTACTTTTTATAAAAATCAATACATTTTATCTAAAAAAAATACTAACGTTCGTTTTTAAGTATATGTAAAAACGTTTTAAAGCATGGTATAATAGTTTTTGTAAAGCTTAACGAACTTTAAAAAATATATTGATAATAACTTTTATAATACCAAAGTTCGGATTTTGATATTTTTGGAGGGGTCCAATTTTGACAAACAAGGTTTATTTTAATCATGATGGTGGAGTTGATGACATCATCTCATTATTTTTACTGTTACAAATGAAAGACGTCGAACTAATCGGTGTAGGCGTAATGGGAGCTGATAGTTATTTACATCCTGCAGGCGAAGCAACCCGTAAAGTTATCGATCGTTTTGGTAACGGCTTAAAACTTGCAGTTGCTTATTCCAATTCACGAGCTAAACATCCTTTCCCTAAAAAATGGCGTATGGATGCATACTCACAAAATTCTTTACCTATCCTAAATGAAAGTGGTACGATCATCACACCTATAGCGGATAAACCTGCTCATTTAGACTTGATTGATTGTTTAGAACAACAAACCGAAGCCATCACCTTACTATTCACAGGTCCACTAAGCGATTTAGCACGCGCATTAGAAATCAAACCGGATATCACAACTAAAATCAAACGTCTCATCTGGATGGGAGGTAGCTTTTTAGAACGTGGTAATGTCGCAGAACCAGATAGTGACGGCACCCAAGAATGGAATGCATTTTGGGATCCTCAAGCAGTCAAAACTGTTTTTGATAGTTCAATAAAAATTGATATGGTGGCACTTGAAAGTACAAACAACGTTCCATTGACCAAGAAAAATCGCCTAGATTGGGCCAAAGACCGACGTTATATCGGATTGGATTTCATTGGCAACAGCTATGCTTTCGTGCCTGAATTGAGTCATTTTGAAACCAACTCAACTTATTATCTTTGGGATGTTTTGACAACTTGTTACTTCTATGAACCAAGCCTAGTCAAAACATCAGAAATCAAATGTGATGTCTTAACCCAACATCCAAGCGATGGACGCACTATCCTAAGCGATACCGGACGACCTGTCACCTTGATTCATGATGTTGATAATCCGCGCTTCTTTAGCTTAATCGAAGAATTGGCAAAAAATGCTAACTAAAAAAGTGAACGCCACAACCTAAACTGTGGCGTTCACTTTTTTTACAGCAAAATTATAACTTAAATTAACTTATTATTTATCTAAACGATACAACAAGCGCAACGCATTTAAAACTGCCAATAACGTCACGCCAACATCTGAGAAAACAGCTTCCCACATAGTCGCAATTCCAAAGGCTCCTAATAGTAAGAAAAATCCTTTCACACACAAAGCCAAAGCTATATTTTCCCAAACAATGCGTTTTGTTTTCTTAGCAATCTTGATTACTCGTACTAATGCACTTGGTTCATCAGACATCAAAACGACATCTGCCGCTTCAATAGCCGCATCTGCACCTAATCCACCCATTGCAATTCCAACATCTGCCCTTGCTAAGACTGGAGTATCATTAATACCATCGCCAACAAAGGCAATTTTTTCATTATTTCCCAGGTTATATTTAAAACGTTCCAACCATTTTAACTTTTCAGCCGGCAATAATTGTGCATAAACTTCATCAATTCCTGCCTGCTTTGCCAATAATTGACTAGGCTCTTTTTTATCTCCAGTCAACATCACTAGTTTAGCAATTCCTAGCTCTTTTAAACCTACCAAAGCAGCCTTAGCATCATTTTTAAGTGTATCGGATAATTCGATTCGGCCTAAAAATTCCTGATCTTTAGCAACATAAACTGCTGTATTTTCACATTTTTGTTCATCCATCAAATCTATCTTTTGCTTGGCCATCAATTTGATATTCCCCGCACTAATAACTCCGTATGGTGTTTGCACAATCACGCCTAATCCAGCAAGTTCGTTAACAACCATGCTGTTATAAGGTGCTATTGCTTGAGACTGGCAATATTGCCAAATGCATTGGCCAATTGGATGAAGTGAGGATTGTTCTGCTGTCGCTACACAGCGCAAAAGTTCTTCTTTGGTCGTGTTTTGACTCGGACAAACCGCGCTAACTGAAAATTTTCCTTTAGTCAACGTTCCGGTTTTATCAAAAGCTACAATTTTCAAAGCAGTCAATGCTTCTAAATAATTACCGCCTTTGACTAAAACACCTGCACTCGAAGCAGCTCCAATCCCTCCAAAAAAGCTCAATGGGATCGATAATACTAACGCACATGGGCAAGAGATAACTAAGAAAACTAAAGCCCGATAGATCCAAGATGCAAATTCTTGTTGAGTAAACAATGGTACTCCCAAGCCTAAGATTACTGCTCCCAAAACTACTAATGGTGTATAAATTTTAGAAAAACGCGTAATGAAATTTTCTGTAACAGCCTTTTTTTCGCTCGCATTTTGCACAAGCTCCAAGATTTTGGCAATAGCTGAATCTTCATAAGCTTTTTGAACTTTAACTTCCAAACGCCCATCTAACGCAATCATTCCACTTAAAACTTCTTGTCCTTGGCGTACAAATCTAGGCGTACTTTCTCCCGTTAATGCCGCTGTATTTAAATAACTTTCGCCTGCGATTACGATTCCATCTAACGCAATCTTTTCACCAGGTTTAACTTCGATGACTTGTCCTACCGCAACATCTTTAGCAGCTACTTTGCACACTTTATCTTTTGTTTTAATATTAGCAACTTGAGGGCGCACATCTAACAACTTGGTTATCGAACGTTTCGACCTTTTCACCGCAATATCTTGAAACATTTCACCTAAACGATAAAACAACATTACCGCTACGGCTTCAGGATATTGTTGAATAGCGAAAGCTCCTAACGTTGCAATACTCATCAGTAATGTTTCACCAAAAAATTCACCTTTACTCAAATCTTCAATAGCTTCTTTTAATATAGCAAACCCACTAATCAAATACGCCACTAAACATAAAAGTAATTGCCACATCCCCGAATTAACTAAACCAAAAGCTAATAAAACCAAACTAGCTGCACTTTCTAAAAGTACTTTCTTTTCATCTTGTTCTAATTCTACTAAAACATTTTTCATGTCTCTCACCTGCTTATGAATATATGTTCATATCTTCAATCATAGTATATCACCTTTTACAATTGACAACAATGCTTTTTAGAATTTGCGGTTTATTTGATTTTGCCTTAAAATTAAGAAAAAGACTTAACGAAAGGAACTGGGCAGCCATGTCTAAACAAATCTCATTACCAAGCCCAACAGAAATTGCGCGTAGTGTCGAAATATTCAAGGCTTTTGGTGATCAAACACGTTATCGTATATTATCTGTTCTTTTTACCAACCAGCTTTCCGTAAATGAAATTGCCCAAGCCGTTGGTCTTTCACAATCTGCAGTCTCACACCAGCTAAAAATTTTACGTCAAGCACGGCTAGTTTGTGGACGTCGTGATGGCCAAAAAGTACTTTATAGTTTGGCAGATCAACACATCATGCGTATATTCGAACAGCTTAAAGAACATATCAATGAAGACTAAAAAAACTGCATGCACTATCAGGTGCATGCAGTTTTTATTATTGAGCTAAAACATACTCAGAAATCAAAGGTTTTTTATTGCCACCATGGCCAAAATTAATTAGTTCGTTGTTTTTAGAGCTATTCCATGCTAAGAAATCATGTTCATGTTGCCAGATATTGATTAACAAATATTCATAACTCTTTGATTTAGAACGTAAAACTAGCGATTCTACTAATCCTAAAGGTTGTGTATGTTCACTGTGCCAGCCTTCCATCATAGAATTAAAAACTTTTTGTTCATCTTCATCTAGTGTTAAATAGCGCAATTCAAAGTAATCTTCTTTTTGAACAGCTTTAAAGCGACTCATTTTATTGACCTGATACTCTAAACCTGCGTTAAAAATTGTAGGTTGTCCTGAAATATCAGCCAATAAATACTTACTGTGGTCATCTGCACATCTAAACAATAACAAATCTCTATCTTTATTTTGTTCTTTAATCTGAACCAATGTCTTACGCGACCCCATAGTCAAACTCAAACTTTTGATCATTTCTATCACCCTTCCATTTGCCTATGTTCATTATAGCACAAGCGTAGAAACTAACCATTTATTAATCCTTATTCAAGTCAAAAACATAGTTGCTTGAATAAAATTCCCAACGATATGCACGGTAAACATACGTTTTATCTGCTGCAGATGTTTTAAGCGTAACATTGAAGATTTGTTGGCCATCTTTGGTAACTTCGATGATGTTACTTTCTGCTCCTTGATTTTTGAAACCAAAATCAATCAATGTATTTTGATTATCTAAACGTTGGGCATAGCCAATTATCGAAGTAAAATTATCTTCACCTAATTCCTTACCGTAATCCCAAACCTGTGTAATTGTTTTGTTTTCATTATCAATCTTGTATTCGATAGCTTGTGAATACTTGCCAGAAGTATCTTTATCACCGTTAGTTACCGCAATATTATTATCATACAACAAGATATTTTCTGTCTTACCATCATTTGACAAAACATAAATACCATGTTGCCCACCAGTATAGGCGGTACCTTTAGTTGGGGTCAATAACTTTTTACGATACTTGCGTGGCCATTCTTTCTTGTCTTTGTTGCAATAAATCCACTCAATTTGGTCAGTCTTATAGTCTAATTTCATAATTAAATCTTGGTTACGTGCAGAAATCAACAAACTGCCGTCTTTTTTATCATAATCAACCGCATTAACATGTAACCAATCGTATTGTCCCGAATCAGTTTTTTCTTTATATTTCAAATACATCTTGGCAGGTAAGAGTCGTTTTAAATCAATAACTTTAACAACTTTTCCTGTCTTGTGTGAAATTTGCACGATAGTATCTTCAACATATTTATCCGAACCATCATTAACCGTTGCGATTAAATCACCGTTTGGTAATTCAGTTACATCATGATGAATTACAGTAGCCGGATAACCAGCTTGTTCCTTATTACCTGCACTTGAATTAAATTTATATTCCTTGTAAACACGTCCTAAATAGTCTTGTTCTAGTAAATAATTATATGCTTTGGCTTCATTATTTAACTTAGTTTGTAGCAATAAATGGCCATTTTTAAGCTGTTCAATCGTATGTTGCGACCAGTTTGTCGAATACCAACGAATTTTACCATCAGAATCGATTGCATAAGGTTCTTTGGTTGTTCGATTAATAACCGTCAACTTGTTATCCCCTATATCCATCTTGGCAGTATCGCTTTTGGTAACCTTAATATTATCTTCATCCAAATATTCAGGTAAAGAACCCGTCTTTAGCTGTAATGTCTTAGTTTCACTATGTCCATCTTGATAATCAACTTTAATTTGAACAGTATTTTCATAATTAGCATATAAACCTACAATTGGCACTTGATGCTTGGTCGTATAACCTTCATTAACAGTATTAGTCAAAGATGTAGTCTTACTTTGTCCTTTAACCGTATAACTCACCTTAGCTTTAGTATCCGTTTGAAATAAAACAAGTGCCGTTAATGGTGATGTCTCATACGGATTAATCTTAACATAAGGATTCTGAACCGTGTAGCTCTTATCATTTAAAACTTGCTTATAAGTAGCGGTCAGCTTATCTTGTCCTTTTGAGTGTGTATCTGTAAAGTGACTCCCTATATTTTTAATAATTTGTTTTTTAGATAATAAGTCTTTCTTGGCCAAATATTCTTGATATCCAAAATAGCCCGCACCAGCTATTAAAATAGCTGCCAAAAATATAATGATGCTCAAATTCACTTTTTTAGTCATATATACACTCTTTCCTCCCAAAAATAACTCTGCCTTTTTAAAGTACTCTAAAAAAATGAATTAATTATGAATTATATATAAATAAATTCGGATTTTTTAACTAAGCAATTAAAACAAAATCGTATTATTTTTTGACAAAAAAGAATTTTCTTTGATTTATCAACTTTTATTAGTATATTATATCGACTATTTTAAAAAAAAAACTTAATTTTAGCTACATAATTCTAATGCTTTAAACAGTTAATTTTTATCAAAAAGGGGCTGGGAAAAAACTCAGCTTCAATAGAAAAAAGGCTCACGTCAAAAAATTGGCGTGC
>ERZ791897.407-NODE-407-length-34032-cov-32.673191_pt1 | contig 34032 bp, 29 predicted proteins | sample MGYA00510152_ERZ791897 | MGnify/ENA primary metagenome ERZ791897 (study PRJEB30046, sample SAMN00792050) | human gut metagenome | study: EMG produced TPA metagenomics assembly of the A metagenome-wide association study of gut microbiota in type 2...
TGGCAGAGCTTGCCGCAAAGCACAATGGCTGCCTTGATTTTCTGGTGAACAATGCAGGCGTCAGCTATAAATGCCGTGCCGAAAACTTCCCTATGGAACAGTTTGACAACATCATGAACGTGAACGTCAAGTATTTGTTTGAGATGAGCGTTGTCTGCTACCCCTACCTGAAGAAGAGCGCGGACAAGGGCCGCATCATCAACATCACCAGCATGAGCGCACATCTGGGCTTCAGCGAGGTGGTGCCCTACTGCACCAGCAAGGGTGCTGTTTTGGCTATGACCCGCGCACTGGCTGTGGAGTGGGCCGGGGACAACATCACCGTCAACAGCATCGCACCGGGCTGGTTCCGCAGCAAGATGAACGAGCAGGTGGTGGACGCCGCCCGTGAGCAGAAGATCCTGAACCGGATGCCCCTGCATGCTTACGGCGATACCCGCGATCTGGGCAAGATGGCCGAGTTCCTGGTGGGCGATGGAGCCTCCTACATCACAGGTCAGGATTTTGCCGTGGATGGCGGTGCCCTGGCGTATGGATACTGACCGAACTTGATTTATGGTGTGCGGTCGCTCGAACCAATGCCGTCAAGTCGTTGTCGGATGAAGTGGTTTTTAGTTTGTCCGGGAGTAAGTGCACGGTTTCTGCACGGTCGGTGTTATCCATGTCCGATTATGTAGGGCACTGTATTGCATTGCAATCAGTGCCTTTTTTGTATCAGGTGAGCAGTGCCAAGCGGAGCTTTGCCTTCATTTCCGGGTCGGCGTCCTTAAGCAATTCCAAGAGAGCCGTCATGGAGATAGTGGGTTCGCCTGCGGCGGGTACAGCCTGCGGGCTGGAGGTGTCGGGCTTGGCATAGAAGCCGCTTTCGAACTTCTTGCCCAGCTCTACACGGGAGGACTGCTGGATATGGGCGTAGGTGTTCACCAGCATATCCGCGCTGGCGTGTCCTGTGGTGTCCTGAACGGCCTTCACAGATCCGGCCAGCATGGTCTTTGTATTTGAAACGAACGGAGTAGGAATCTCCGCGCCTGAGAATAGATGCCATAGATGTTCCCTCCCTCAGACCGCAGCAAACCAATCGTCAAAGCTCTGCTTGCTTACCCGGATGCTGGTACCGAGGCGGATCACCTTGAAGTCTTTCGTGGTGTTGCACAGATTGTACGCGGCACGGTTGGAGATCGCCAACAGTTGGGCGATCTCTTCCGCCCGGTAAACGAGCGGGGCGGATATTAGTTTCTCTCCCGCCCCGAAGGGCGCGTTGCTGCCCTGCATCCGCCCGGAAGGGGCGGACACGCGCCCGAAGAAAACAGCGATAACAAGTCAAAACTACTGCTTTGGGGCGCGTAGGGCGGGAGATTTTCACTTTTCGTGTGTTTTATGCCGCAGCAAAGGCGAGGTGGACGCATACGCCCGGAAGCCGCTGAGCTTGTCGGGGCAAAGCCCCTCCATCTTGCTACGAAAGACCGTTCGGCCGCTTAAAGTCCCCACTGGGGACTTCGTTGTTTCGCTGCGCTTCACAAACGCGAACTTTCCCTCGATGTGCTTGGAGAAGATCAGGCCATACTTCCCCGCATTTTTCAGCAGGAACTGGCTGAACTTCTTTTGCGGAACAGGCGATTCCAGATTATCCTCGCACCACTTGGTGTAGGCGCGATAGAGGTAGGTGGAGCGTTCCTCGGTGTCGGGCTTGAAGCGGACATACGCCGTTGCCTGCATGAACTGGGTCAGGTTGTCGCTGTCCGCCATGGCTGCTTCAAGGTTCTGGATGGAGCGCTCGCTGATGGTGAACTGATAGCGGTTCGCCAGCAGACGATGTAACCCCTCCAGCATCCACAGCAGGATGCCGGGACGCTCCTCGGACAGCTCTTCGATAAGGAACGGGTTATCCACCCGGGCAGGGTCACGGTCTTTCACCGTGATGAGGATCTGTCTGCGCCATCGCAATCCAACGTTTATATCGTTGGCAACATTCGTTGGATTGCATATCGCAAATATGCTGTTTCTGATATATGTAATGCGACACGCCGCTTTTGCGCCGAAATCAGCGCAACGCTGGAGCAGGGTTTGGGGAAGGGCCACGGTTGCGAAGCAATGAAAGCCCCAGTTGGGTTTTCAAGCGGCAGCGCGGTCTGCGACAGCAGATGGAGGGGCTTTGCCCCGACAAGCGCTTACCCCAACAAGGATGACTGAGTGAGCAACAGAATTTTCAAGCATTGAAAATTTGTGGCCACAGGTCGATACTTGCTTTCGCCCTTTCCGTGCAACACTGAAAATTTCAGAAGTCGAACCGCAATGCACGTTGAAAATTTTGCAGAGCAAAATGTGTGAAAAGGCAAAGCCCCTGCTCATGGTCACCGTTCACACCGAACGCAGTTCCTACCCCTGTTTTGCAGCGGCGTTGTCCGGCTCGCTCACGGAAAGTGTGAGGTCATGGCGCAGTACCTCGTTCAGACGTCTTATGTAAGATTCAAGGTACAGTATGAAGAAAGCCGGGCGCAGTGCGGACACTACAACCTGCTTCTTTCAAGCACAAGAATAACACTTTACAGTTGTGTGGTCAACAACCAAAAACGAATATTGGAAGATTGGACAACTACATAAGATTTTATTTGCGAAAAAGAAAAATACCGCCCACGCAGCGCAGCGATGATTTTGTCGGGTGAAGTAAGCGGCAAAATGAATCGGGTGTGTTGCGGGGCGGTAAAAATCTTCATGGGGAATAAATCCTCGACGCTCTGTACTTTTCTACAAAATTTGGTGGGATTTGCTATAGAGAGTATCATGGATTGCAGAACACGTCAAGATGATTTTGCAAATTTTATTGCAGTAAAGCAGTGATAGTAGGACTTATAAGCTGAGATTATTCATATCGTGTTTTTCACTCGGTCACACAACCGAAAACATATTGTAATACTTCATCCGTCGGATATCCTCTTTGGAGAATTTTAGCTCATGAAGGAGAGTTGCGTTTTCCGATAGTGGCCTTTTGGAGAGCAAAAACTTTAAAGCAACAGGCATCAATGGACGGGATGAAACCCCGTTCCAGAGTCCCCATCGGGTGTCGGCATCTAAGAATGAGGCCAGTACTTGTAGACTGGCCCGTTCCATGGGGTTATTCTGATGTTTCAATGTGATTAGAGTCATAGAATCAAAATGTTGCATGGTGCCCCAGTAGATGTTTTCAGCTTGCTGGTAGTGGTCAAATTCTGAGCAATTCATATAGAGCGCCATGCGGTATTGGCCGACGTCAGCCTGAGAAAAGACGTCGAAAACAGAACGGTTTAGCTTGCCATTCCGTCCATCGTAATAATAACCGTAAAAACGGGTAAGGCCCTTAAAAAATGCGGGCTGAAGTTCAGGCTGTGCAGTACTGGTTTCTATGGTACGGAGATAAAGCAGTTGCTCGGGGTGGATGCCAAATGCATCGGAGAGGTCATAAAGGGTGTTCAGATCAATGGAGATATCACCGCTCTCATATTTGGAAAGCGTGGCTCGGCTTTTGTGGATGGCCGTAGCTAGCTCGTCCTGCGTCATTCTCCGACTCTGCCGTATCTGGCGAATCTTGCTTCCCACTTCAACATCGATTCTAGACATAGACTTCCCTCCCGGTAAAGATGGAAAACAAAAACTTTCTTATAGGGAAGTTTACTGGATTTGGATGGGAATGTCAATTTCAATATGATTAGAACGAGTAGGAAACGCAGGTTGGATAAATGCTGGGATACAATCACGTTCGTCAAAATAGCAAAAATCATCAAATTGGGCCTCAAATTTTGAAGATAAAAAAACGAAGACAATAACGCGCAAGATTGTTCTTGTGACGAGCATTTTGATAACAAAATGCTCGTCACAAGAACAATCAGTGACTTTGACAGACAGGAAAGAATTTGTATAATTTAAACCAATAAAACCGAGCTGCGCAGCAGGTTAAAAGCAAAGATACGTTTGATTCTTTATTAAAGGAGAAACACAATGAACAAGGAATCCACCAAAAAGATCGGTTTGTGGAACATTGTGGGTCTTGGTGTTGGCGGTGCGGTCGGTTCCGGTATTTTTGTCACGCTGGGTTCGGCCATTGCGAAAACAGGACGTTCCATTTTGCCCATAACGATTATCTGCGTTTTCTATATGTTACTGGCCTACTGGTATAATCTGGCTATGTCTGGCGTCTTTATCATCGAGGGCGGTGATTATAGCATGAAAGGAATGCTGTTGCCTCCATTGCTGACAGGATACGGCGGCTGGTCCAATGTAATATGGGCCTTTGGATTTACAGGCTATGCACTTTCCCTTACAAGTTATTTAAGTAGCTTATGGCCTGCGCTAGCAGAACACAGACAACTCAGCAGTGCAATTTTGCTGACGCTCTTTTTCTTGCTGACTATCAAGGGAAACCGTGTGGTCACATTGTTCCAGAACATTGCAACCATCCTTCTGGTGGGTGCACTGGTGCTGTTTGTGGTGGTCGGTTTCTCCCATGTCAATATAGAGAATTTCTTCAGTGCTTCTTATGATGGTGGCTTCTGTCACAGTGGCTTTGCAGGCATCCTCAGCGCCATTGCTATTATGGGCTGGGCCTGCCAGGGCACGACTATGGGGCCTGTGGGTGTGGTGCCTATTACCAAGAACCCCAAGCGAACTATCCCCATGGGTATTATTGTTACCTGCGTGGTGGTTTCTGTGGTCTACGGCCTGATGTCCTATGTTGCTGCGGGTGTGTTGCCTTATAAGCAGATAGCGGGCCAAAACCTGAGCGTGACGGCCAGCGCCATCATGCCTAATCATGCGCTCTTTGCATTTTTTGTCATCGGCGGCGGTGTTTGCGCCATCATCTCTTCGTTTTTAGCAGTTCTGGCCATGATTCGTGAGCCTCTTTCCCATATGGCAGACGATGGATGGTTTCCGGTAGCATTCCGTAAAAAGAACAAGGATGGATACCCCTACTTCTGCTTCCTGTTGGTGTACATCGTGGCGCTAATCCCTATCCTGACCGATATGAGTGTGGACAATGCCATCACTATGCTAATGATTCCCACCATGCTCATCAACGCCTATCTGAATGTAGCTTGTATGACCATCCCGAAGAAGTACCCCGAACAGTTTGAGAAACGTGCCGTGCGGTTCCCGCTGTGGCTATACAACATGTGCAGCATTTTGGGCGGGGTTTGTGCCTTGGTCATCGCTGTGACCCTGTTCAAAGACCTGACGGCTCGTGATATGGTCGTGGCCACCTGTGTCGTCGTCATCCCGATTGTTCTCTCCGCGATTGCTCTTAAGACAAAATCTGTGGATACTAAGGTGCTGGAACAGCGTCGTGCAGAGATTGTGGCAGCTGCCCTGAAGGCAGAAGATTGATTGTACGATAAATTGTGTAATAAAAAAGAGTATACTAGCATGGAGGCATTCTGATGTATAACTTTGATGAAATTATTGATCGTAAAGGCACGAACGCCCTGAACACTGACGGTTTCCGTGGCTATATCTTCCATTCAGGCCCGGAAAAGGTCTTTCCTTACAAGGATGATGAGTTTGTCCGTATGTGGGTGGCAGACATGGAATTTGGTGTTGCCCCGGAAATCCTGAATGAGCTGCGCAAGCGCATTGACCGCCGCATCTTTGGGTACACGGGCGTGTATACCCACGATTATTACAACTCGTTCAGCAAGTGGTGCAAGGAACACTATGACTGGAGCTTCCCGGAAGAAGAGCTCTGCTTTACCCCGGGCATCATTCCGGCACTGTATCAGTTGACGGAAACACTCTGCAACAAGGACGAGAAGGTGTTGATGAATACTCCGGCCTACGGTTATTTCCTCCACTCTGCGGAGTATGCTGGAGTGGACGTGCTGCAGTCTCCCCTGAAAAAGAAGCCCGACGGCACCTTTGAGCTGGACTATGAGAACTTTGAGCAGCAATGTGCAAATCCCCAGTGCAAGATGGTGTTCTGGTGCAACCCCCAGAACCCCACGGGCCGGATGTGGACGGAAGAGGAGCTGCGCCGTATTGCAGGCATCGTGGAAAAGTACAACCTCTGGATTGTCTCCGATGAGATCCACTGCGACCTGATCCGGTGCGGCAGAAAGCACATCCCTATGGCAAAAGTCATGACAAGTTACCCCAAGCTTATCACCTGCATGGCTCCCTCCAAGACATTCAATCTGGCAGGACTGGCCTTCTCAAATATCATCATCCGCAATCCGGTTCTCCGGGAGCGCTTCAAAGAACGCGATAAGCTGTTCGGCATGGTCAACCCCATGTCTCTGACCGCTGCCAAGGCGGCCTACGACAAAGGCGGTGCATGGCATGAAGAACTGAAACAGTATCTGGATGCAAACTTTGCATTTGTAAAGGATTTCTTTGACAAGAACCTGCCGGATGCTGTCATGTACATCCCGGAGGCTACTTATCTGGCTTGGGTGGATCTGTCCAAGTGCCTGCCTGATGTGGAAGATCTGCCGGACTTCTTTGCCAATAAGGCAGGCGTTCTGCTGGAAGGCGGCAACAGCCTCTTCGTGGGCAATGCAGCGGGTTATATCCGCCTGAATTTGGCAATGCCGCGCTCCATTCTTAAGACCGGTCTGGAGCGGATGCGGGATACCATCAATGCCCACAACAAACACTAAACAGACGGGTACAGCCGGAAATTTTGCACCACGTGGTCGTAGCCATTGCAACGGCTGGATACAACTGCCTGTCCCACAACGGACTCTTTATCACCATTTCCGATACCTGTAGATTCAGTGCAAAAGAATGGTACCGCTATATTTTCATCCTGACGGCTCTGCTCTCTTTTGCAGGCCTGATCGTCACCGTGGGGCTGGGTTGTGTGTTCTACCCCATCGGTTAACTCTTTTGATTGGAGGCTTTTACTCATGAATGTGATTGATACCAAGAATGCACCCGGTGCCATTGGCCCCTATTCTCAGGCTTATGAAGCCAATGGCTTTGTTATTACTTCCGGTCAGATTCCGGTAAACCCTGCAGATGGCACAGTGCCGGAAGGCATTGCTGCACAGGCTGAGCAGAGCTGCAAGAATGTTGGTGCCATCCTCGAAGCAGCGGGTACCGATTTTACCAAGGTACTCAAGACGACATGCTTCCTTGCAGATATGGGTGATTTTGCAGCTTTCAACGAGATTTATGCGAACTATTTTACGTCCAAGCCCGCCCGCAGTTGTGTTGCTGTAAAAGCTCTCCCCAAGAACGTGCTGTGTGAGATTGAAGCCATCGCGGTAAAGTAACTTCCTGCTTGCTTTTAATCCCTTCTAATGATACCTAAACCCAAACCTCCTACCTAATTGTCTGCCTCACACTTTGTTTCGCTTGCCACGCAATCTCTAAACAGTATTTCTCCTTAAAGAATCAGCCCTGTCTTCCGTTTTTCTCTCGGAGGATGGGGCTGGTCTTTTAAATGATACCATAGCCACAGCTGAGTGAAAAATAACACGCTATCTCTCCATCCAGTATAAGCCAGATGTATCAAGGGTCTTATTGTATGTAAACCAGTTTTGCCTTGCAATGTCACACGAATGGTATATAATACCTTTAGAGGATAGCGGCATTAACCAGCTATTGGTGGCGATGAAGCAGTGGAATGGTTCGGCATCAGCCTGTTGTGGAGTCAAACCGTGGGTTAAGCGAAAACCACAAGCCGAATAGATTCACCCGAATCAAACCAAAACGCAAAATGCCCGCTCACCGTGGAGATTCAGCTCCATCGGTGGGCGGGTGTTTTTTGTCATTCGGCAGTAAACTGAATAGCAAATAACATAAAAGGGACACCTACAACACCGTTGGTAATGACCTTTCCAATCAATCCTCCAGCCTGCCGTGGTCGCAGCTGAGAGAAAGATAACGCTCCATCTCCCCTCTCAGCACCATCATTTTTGGTGTGCGGTCGCTCGAACCAATGCCGTCAAGTCGTTGTCGGATGAAGTGGTTTTTAGTTTGTCCGGGAGTAAGTGCACAGTTTCTGCACGGTTTCAAAACGTGCAAAGGGTGCAAATCGTTGCAAAATCGGACAAAGAGTGCAGAAACTCGAAGCTCGAAACCTGCGATGCATCGCTGAGAAATGACATTAAAACGTAACCTCCAAAAATTGAGGGAATCGCCCGGTGTGCGCTGCGAATCAGTAGGCCGTGGATTAGAAGATTAAAAAGTAATGGCCTGTTGAACAAAAATGTTCGGCAGACCATTTTTTCATGGATTTAGAAGTGCTGTCAGTTCCAGCCATACAAAAACCTTGGGTTCAGCAGATGAATCTTTGCACCGGAAAAATCAAGGATACCCTCATCGCGCATCCGGCACAGCTCACGGGAAAGAGCACTGCGGTCCACACAGAGGAAATCCGCCAGTTCTGTCCGGGTGTAGGGCAGACTGTAACAGCCTTTTTCATCGGGTGTCAAGGTTTGAAGATAAATCTTCAGACGATCTCGAAGCCGTTTTTGTGCTAAAATACGTACTTTGGTGTTAAAAAAGAGAAGCTGCTGCGCCATATCCTGCATAAGATTTGCTGTGACCTGCATCCGGCAGGGACAGGTCAGCGTTTTCTGTGACATCAATGCGCTGAAATCCAGCAGCATTACGGTACAGTCCGAACTGGCACGCAGACAGACCGGACTTACCGTCCAGCCAGTACAGGCCAGTTCTGCACCAAATACTTCTCCGGGACAAAAACGGCAGATGCTGATTTGATTGCCATTTTCATCATACAAAAATTCTTCCATCGTGCCATCCAGCAGAACACCCGTATTGTGGCTCTGCTCACCCAGCTCGACGATGTGCGCACCACGAGGATATTCACGGACAGTCGCATTCAAGCAACGAAGGACTTCCCTATATTTTCGCGGCTGGATGCCGTTGAACATGCCGCATTGCTGTAAAATTGAATAATATTGCTCCATCTTAAAATTTGCTTTGCCGTTGCCATAACAACGGACACTCCGAGGTAGTTGTGTTAAACTCTTGGTTAGAGATGCCTAATTAAAAGGCATCATTATTATACGGTATAAAGTTTGAAATGTCAAACCCTATAACTTGCAGGGTTTGTCTTGAAGGAGTGACACAATGCTTTCGTTGGGTATGGATATCGGCACTTCGACGGTCAAGTTGGTGCTGCTGCGGGATGGTGCAATGGCAAAGCAGTGGATGGCGGTGCATCATGGCAGGCCGTTCGCCTGCCTGAAAAAAGGACTTTCTGCATTGGAACTGGATGCAGACACACCGTTTTCGCTCTGTGTAACTGGCAGCAACACCGAAGCTCTGCTGGAACAGGCTCCCGATATTCCCTCTTTTGGGGATATCCCGGCTGTCGTCGAGGGTGTGCGCCAGATTGTTCCGCAGGCTGGTTCGGTCATTGAAATCGGCAGTCAGGGTGCGCGATTCATCACGGATTTGCAGAGCCGTGCACCGCAGTTCGCAGTCAACGAACACTGTGCAGGCGGCACGGGCTCGTTCTTTGAAGATCAGATGTCCCGCGTAGGCTGCAAACTAGAAGATTATTCTTCACTGGTCGAGCAGGCACAGAGTGTCCCCCGCCTTTCCGGTCGGTGTGCCGTCTTTGCCAAGACCGACATCATCCACCGTCAACAGGAAGGAGCTGCTACGCCGGATATTCTTCTGGGTCTGTGCTATGCGATGATCCGCAACTACAAAGCGACCATCGTGCGTCGGCTTCCCGTCTGCAAGCCGGTAGTGTTCTGTGGCGGCGTGACCTGCAACACCGGCGTCATCCGGGCTATTCGGGAAGTATTCGGCCTGACCGAAGAAGAGCTCATCGTTCCGGAGCTTGCCCGATATGAAGCGGCTCTTGGTGCTGCGCTCAAAGCGTCCGGCTCGTTCACGTTACGTCAACTGAATGATTCTCTGGACCGTACACGAACAACACGCCACACGGTCGGAACATTGCCCAAGCTGGAACTGCGCCCCGGCACGAGCCTTGCGGAGCCAAACGCTACCAGGATCATTCCAGAAGGTGGCTGCGCATTGGGCATCGACATCGGTTCCACCAGTACCGACCTTGTTCTGGTCGGTGCTGACGGTGAACTGGTAGACTTTCAATATCTGCGCACCGCAGGTGACCCGGAAGGAGCTGTCCGCAAAGGACTTGCAAGTATTCATCAGCGGTTTGGTGATATCCGGTTTACGGCTGTCGGCGTGACCGGCTCCGGACGTGAGCGTGTCGGCAAGCGCATCGGCGCGGATGCTGTCCGGGATGAGATCACTGCGCAGGCCAAGGGTGCAGCTCACTGGGTACCGGAAGTCGATACTGTGTTTGAGATCGGCGGACAGGACAGCAAGTACATCAGTATCCGGGACGGTGAAGTCGTGGACTTCCAGATGAACAAGATCTGCGCCGCCGGTACAGGCTCTTTTGTGGAGGAGCAAGCCGTCCGCATGGGCATCCCGCTGGCAGAATTCGGCCCGTTGGCCCTTTCTGCCGAACATCCGGCCGCATTGGGCGAACGCTGTACCGTATTCATCGAAACGGCCATTGCATCAGCCGTCGCAGAAGGCGTTTCGCAGGCAGAGATCGCCGCCGGGCTGTGTCACTCCATCGTCCAGAACTATCTGCACAAGGTAGTCGGCTCCAAGCCGGTGGGCCAGCACATTGTCTTACAGGGCGGCGTAGATTATAACCCCGGCATTGTGGCGGCGTTCCAATCCGCATACGGCGACCGCGTACAGGTCAGCCCGGTCTTTTCCATCAGCGGCGCATATGGCGTGGCTCTTCTGGCACAGGAAGCGGTGGGCGATGCACCTAGTCAGTTTGTGGGCTTCGACAGCCCTGCACAAGCCGCAGAGGACAGCCGCAGCGCGGAGATCCAGAAGAATATTGACTTCTACAAGCAGGCGGACAAACTGCTTTTGGAGGGTTATACCGGCAAACGCGACCCACGTAAAAAGACCGTAGGTGTGCCTTTTGCGTTGATGATCCACAAGTTCTTCCCGATGGCGAATGCCTTCTTTACCTCGTTGGGCTTCAATGTCGTCCTGACTGACCCCACCAGCGAGGAAACGATCCGGCTGGCTCAGCAGACCGCACAGGGAGAGACCTGCTACCCGGTCAAACTCATTTATGGCCATATGCAGCAGCTCATCGACCAAAAAGTAGATTATATCTTCCTGCCCACCATCCACACGATGAAGCACGAAAAGAGCCGTGTGAAACACAACTACGGCTGCGTCTATATGCAGACGGCAGCCGTATCCATTGCCAACGCTCTGGACCTTGAGAGCAAGGGCATCACCTTGCTCAGTCCGGTGTTCGATCTCGACTTCGGGCAGGAAGCTATGGCATCTGCAATGCTGGGACTGAGCAGGATCTTAGGGATCCCGAAACCGTTTTGTGCCAAAGCTCTGCTCAGTGGTGCCATGGCGGTGCGCCGCCATACCGCCGCCGTGGAAAAACAGGGCAAAGCTCTGCTGGCGACCCTGAGACCGGACGATAAAGTGTTGGTGCTCATCACCCGAAACTACGGCGTTTCCGACCCCATCCTGAACATGGGCATCCCGGAACTGCTGTTGGAGCGGGGCTACAAGGTCATCACGCTGAGCCACCTGCCCGGTCATGCGCTGGACATCTCCGATGAATACGACAATCTTTATTATCCGTTCGGGCAGCATATCCTGTCCGGAGCAAAGCTGATCGCTCACCACCCGAACCTCTACGCTGTCTATCTGACCAACCACGGCTGCGGCCCGGACACCATGCTCTCACACCTGTTCAAGCAGGAGATGGGCGATAAACCCTACCTGCAAATCGAAGTGGATGAGCATTTTTCCAATGTGGGTGTCATCACTCGCATTGAAGCGTTCCTGAACAGCCTGCAGCACCGCCCGGCGGTGGCTCTGCCGACAGATTTCAACATCGAGCAGGTCGATATTCACCCCTGTCGTCTGGCACAGACACCATCCCCCAATGTGCCGCTCTATCTTCCGGCGATGGGTGCTTATACGCCCTATCTGGCCGCATATTTCAAACAGCAAGGGGCGGACCCCTACGAGCTGCCGCACCTGACGGACGATATTCTGAGCCTTGGCCGAGCGGAGACGAGTGCAAAAGAATACCTGCCTTTCCCGGCACTGCTGGGCAGTATCCTTGCCGAGCGAAAAAACGACCAGACAGATGCGCAGTTCCTGATTCCGCAGACGCAGGGAGCGGAAGCGGACGGTCAGTACGCCCGTGTCATCCGTGCTGTGTTGGACCGCAGAAAAGAGCGGAATGCTCAACTTATCAGCCCGATGCTGGAAACACTGCCCGAAATGGCGCAGAACCGTGACGCACTCTTCCGCGCACTGCTGGCGGGAGATATCCTCTATGCCGCCCCGGTAGACCAACGCGCAGACATTTCGGCACAGTGGGATGCTTTGCCCGGCTGGGAGCAGCTGCACACCGCGGCGAGAGAGATCGGCGCACTTCCCGCAAAAGGCCGCCGCATTGCCGCGGTTGGTACGCCGCTCTGCCTGACAGAACTGGACAGCGGCGTACTTGCCGCGCTGGAAGCCGAAGGCGAACGGGTGCTTCGCGCCCCACTCAGCGAGGCACTCTGGTTCCTATGGAAAGATAATTTGGATGACAACAAACCATCGGCTGGTTGGCTTGACCAGATGCAGAGGCAGATGCAGACCCTTGGGAATGAACTTGGAGCGCAGAGTGCCTTTGCGGAAGACGCTGAAACACTGTTCCTCATTGCGGACTCTGCCTTGCCGAATTTTTCAGGCGGAAACGGCCGATATCGGTACGCCAAGGCCGTGGAGCTTTCTGGCCGTACCAATGCAGTGCTGACCCTTGCACCCCGGTACGAAAATACCGCGATGATTCTGGATATGCGCGGCCTGCACGATGCCTGTCGGGCTCCGCTGTTCCAGCTTTCCCTTGATAATGACTGGGATGAAACTGCATGGAGCCGCCTGCGTTCGTTCCTCTACTACTGCTGAATCCGGCAGACGCAAAGAACCCGTCCGGTACGTCCGGACGGGTTCTCTGCATCTGTTATGAAACAGAAGATTGCTTATTCGATGACCAGCAGCAGGCTCATCTTGAACTTGCCCTGTGCGGTAACGCTGTGCAGGCCGTTCTTATCGAAGCGGAAGCTCTCGCCTGCGTTCAGCTCGTGATCCTTGCCCTCATAGCCAATAATGGCCTTGCCTTCGAGGGCGGTCAGGATGGCATTGCCGGGAGCGCGGTGCGGAGTCAGGCCGGTGCCCTCGTCAAAGGCCATCAGGACAAATTTCATGTTGTCTGCATGAGCGATGTCCAGATTGGCGATGCTGCCCTCTTCATAAGAAATGAGGTCCTTCAGCTCGGTGGGCTGGCCAGCCTTGATGATGTTGTTCATGGTAAAATTCTCCTTTTTCAAAATGATTTCGGTATAGATCATTCCACTGTCGGTTTTTGTGCCACACAGTGTTTTTGGCGGTACATACAGCACTTCTCCGGGCTTGACAGAAACTTCCTGCCCATCGACTCCCAGAAGAAACCTGCCGTTTCCCTCACCACCCAGATAAAGAGTGGTGCAGTCATAGTATTCCGGGGTAATAGAAGTGCCTGCGCCCAAGGAAAACCATGTTACCGGCACTCCATAGCCCAGTCCGGAAGGGCGGGAAACGGTCATAGCATCCCGGATCGGGCGAACCTGGGAAAGTGTAAAAGGGACATTGTTCATACAGCAGTTTCCTCCCGCAGACCAACCGGAACGATGCTGCGCACCGACCGCCCCTGATAATGCAGCTCATCCACCAGCACCTGGACATCAAAAGAATACGAGATGTTCTTCTCGTTCAAGATCTCCGCGGCTGGACCGTAGAAAAATTCGCCTTTGCGGTTCAGCATCAGGGCTTCGTCCGCTACGCTCATGGCATTGGTGGGATAGTGGGTATTCATGATGGCACTGATGCCGGATTCATGCGCCAGCCGCTCCACCATATTCAGTACTAAGATCTGATTGTGGAAATCCAGACCGGTTTCCGGCTCGTCCAGAATGATGAGCTTCGGCTCGTTGATGAGGGCACGGGCAATGAGCACCATTTGTAGTTCACCGCCGCTCATCCGGTTGCAGTCCTTGTTGGCAAGACGGGTGATCCCCACTCGTTCCATCATGGCTTCCGCCATTTCGATTTCCTCTTTGCCGGGCTGCTGAAAGGCTCCGAGATGCGCACTGCGCCCCAGCAGAACCATTTCCAGACCGGTGTAGGAAAAAGCGAAGCCACGGGACTGCGGAATGTAGGAGATAGTGCTCCAGACATCCTTCGGCTTGAGGGTGTGGATATCCTTCCCATAAAATAGGGTTTTTCCGCTGTGCCATGGCAGCAGACCGATCATGCACTTGAGCAGGGTGGTTTTACCAATGCCGTTTGGACCAAGAGTCGCAAGGATGTGACCTTCTTCCAGACCCAAATTGATATTTTCGAGAATCACAGGCTGCTTCGGGTAGCCGAAGCAGCCGTTCTGCACTTCCAAGATCATTGCAGATTGCTCCTTGTTTTATTCAACAGAGAAATAAACGCCGGTGCGCCGATGATGGCGGTGAGGACGGAAAGCGGCAGCTCGATAATGCTGAGGCTGCGGGACAGGGTATCGATCAGGATCATAAAGCTGGCTCCCAGACTGAGACTGAGGGGCACCACATAACGGTTGTTGCTTCCAACCAGCATCCGGGATGCGTGCGGGATCAGCAGACCGATCCAGCCCACCTGACCGCACATGGAAACGGCTGAAGCCGTGACCAGCGTAGATGCAACAATAAACAGCATCCGGGTCTGTTTGATGTTGATGCCGCTGGAACGAGCCTCGTCATCACTCAGTGAAAGGATGTTCAGCCGCCAGCGCAGCAGATAGATGATGATGATTCCCGCAACGATAAGCGGGCAGCCGATCAGGATCTTTTGGTAACTGGCACTGGTAAAGCTGCCCAAGAGCCAGTAGGTGATCTCCGGCAGCTTGTTCTGCGGATCGGCAGTATATTTCAGCAGCGAACCCAGTGCGTTGAACAGAGCGGATGCGATCGTACCGGCCAGCACCAGATAAACCATAGAACGCCCATCACTCTTGCCTGCGATTTTCAGAGTAAAACAGACGGAAATCAGGCCAAAGACCAAGGCGATGAGCTGCGTTTCCAGAATACTGCAAGACAGGATAATAGCAAGAATTGCACCCACACAGGTGCCGCTGGTCACACCCAAAATATCCGGTGTGGCAAGCGGATTGGAGAATAAGGATTGATAGGCATTGCCTGCACAAGACAGACCTGCGCCGACGATGATGGCCGTCAGAATGCGGGGCAGCCGCAGATTGATGACGATGGAGTAGTTCTGTACATTTGAGGTGCTCTCACCCGTCAGTGCAGTGCGCAAAGCTGTGAGAACTTCGCCTACCGGAACATTCATTCGCCCAAAGCACAGGCAGATGAGTGCGGTCACAAGGGGAAAAGCGAACATCAATACCACGGCCAGAGGAGTGAACCGGCCTTTTTTTATCCAGATGGTATCTTTCATCAGTACAGCAGCATTTCCTCCAACTCGTCATCTGTCACATCGTAGCCGTACCATGTCTTGTAATATTCCTTGATGGTATCGCCCAGCGGATAATCGGCAAAAGCATCCGGGTAGGTGTTGCAGGCCAGCCATGCCAGCACCAGCGGAGCATCCGGATTCGGGGTGAACCAGTTCCACATACCCAGCGTAGTGTTGTAGACCCGGCCGCTCTTCACGGCAGTCAGGGTGGAGAAGTCAGCACCGTCCACATTCCCGCTCAGCACGTCCTCGGTGCGCAGGGGCTGCAGGCCGGGACCATCCAAGAAAAGAATATCGGGATCCCAGCTATAGATCTGCTCCATGCTGGCCTGTGCAAAGCCGGTGGCTTCCAGTGCCTTGTCCGTTACGCCCAGACGCTTCATCCAGTAGGTGCCAAAGGTGCCCTGACCGGATACCTTCGGCACACCGTCTGCATACTTCCACAGGATCAGCGCACTGGGGCGATCCGTTTGAGGAATTTCCGCAATACGGGCTTCCACATCGGTCACGATCTCATCACCGGCAGCAACAAAGGCGTCGGTCTTGCCCGGTTCGTTGAAGATCTGCTCCAGCAGCTTCAGCCACTCTTCGTAACGTTCAATGGGATCAGCTTCCGTAGATGCGCCCACGGTAGCGAAACCGACGGAGGGGATTCCGCTGGCCTTCAGGATTTCGGCATGGGAGGAGTTGCCGGCATTGTACAGGATGACATCAGGGTTCAGCTTCAGGATCTCCTCGATGTTCAGGTCGCTCTGAGCATAGACCGTATCGCTGGACTTCAGAAGCTCCGGAGCGATATTCTTCAATACAGTGTCAGAAATGACCGACTTGAAAGAGCCGCAGTAACCCACGATGTAGGGAGCGCTGCCCTCAAAATAAGCCATGTAGGTGGACAGGATCGGAATCTGGTCGATGACGACACGGGTGACCTTATTAGGCACTTCTACTTCGTTGCCGCCGTGGTCTACGACGGTATGGGTACCGGTCTCATCCATAGATGCGGCAGAGGAAGCTGCTTCGCTGGATACAGCGGAAGAAGCCATAGAAGAAGCCATGCTGCTGGAAGAAGAACCGCAGGCGGCCAGAACACCGGCTGCACTTACAGCAGCCATGGCAGTGATAAACGAACGACGAGAAATTTTTTTCATGGAAAACTCCTTTGATGAATCAATGGTTCTTTGGTCGTGGCGGTTAGTTAGTTATAACCAACTACAGAGCATTTTATCAAATTCACTTTCCCTTGTCGGTTGCTATGGCAACGGCGGCGCAAATTTATGTGATGGTAAAAATAGACACAAAAACAGGGTGCGCCCTGAATAGGACGCACCCTGCCATCGCAATTCGCGGTCTGATTCGTTGGCAACAACCGTGAATTGCATATCGCAAACAGGTCGTTGAGAATTGCGCCGCTTGTAAAACTTGCGATCAAGACCACAGACAACAATATGTACAACAGGGCGTTCCCCGTCGGGAACGCGCTGTTTCTCTTTGCCGGGGGAATGATGAGCCTGCTCTGCCTGCCATGCGGCAAATTCCCGTGCCAGACGGTCGATGACTTCATCGGGATAGGGGGAGGTGTTTGCGCATGAAAGACGCAGGCTGCCACAAAACGGCAAGGTCTCCCGCAATCAGGAAACCCTGCCGTTTTGTGCTATATGTCGGCTGAATCAGGCAGCCTTCCGCAAACTTACAGTGCCACGCTGACCGGCAGGACATACACGCCGTCGGCGGTGTAGAAGGTGATCTGAGTGATCGTCTTGCCGATGATGGATGCAAAGTAAGGATCATCGGCATTGAAGCCCAGCTTGGTACCATGCCAGATGTTGGCCAGATGACGCAGGCCGTACTCACTGCCATCGGCGGTGGTCAGAACTGCGCCGTAGACCTTGTTGGCCTTGTAGTCCAGATCAAAACCGGAGATTTTCATCTCGTGGGTGGCGCGGCGACCGTTGGTATTCAGCTCCACAGTGGCGCCCTCTACGGTGGTCTCGGTGGCGTGGACCTTGCCAAACTCCCACTTGCCGCTCAGCAGGTCATACCATGCGGTGATGTAGTAGGCAGGGGTCTCACTGAGCTTGTAGTAAGCGTAGCTCTCGTTCTCAAACAAGGCATCTGCGCCGGTGTAGGTGGTGGTGGATTCCTTCCCCTTCAGGGTAACGGTAATGTCGTAGCTGTCGGCATCGGTGACCTGCTTTGCATTCTTCAGCGCCCACGGGGTCAGCACCTTGACCGGGAAGGAAACGCCGGTGATGTCGGTGCCGTCTGCGTTGACGTGGTAGGAACCGGCGACAAGCTTGCCCGCACGGGGCTTGTTCCTGGTGGCGCTGGTCACAGCGTCGATCTCAGATGCGTTGTCCACACCGACAGCCTTGTAGAAGTCGGCGTAGGGGATGTTCATCTGGACATAGCTGGAGGTCAGGCCGTTTTCCTGTTCCATCTCTTCCGCAGCGAAGGCCGGGACTGCCACAGCGCATACCAGCATAGCGGCCGCAAGTACACCTGCAAATACTTTTTTCAATCTCATGGTAACATACCTCTATCTCAGTTTTGAAAAAACGGTTAGCATTGCCTAACAACTGATGCAAAAAAATGCAGGGGAAAAAACCCTCAGATGGTTAGTCAAAACAAATTCACAAAGTAAAAATAGCACTCCCACCGGGCGTTGTCAAGCAGAAACCGGAAAGTTTGCAGAGGTGAATTTTTCGGTGCAGGAAACGATCTGCATCCTCTATACCGCAAAGCCCTTGACCTTTTTGCCGGAGCGCAGTATACTTTTTATGCGGTTAGTCATGAATAACCACAAGGAGGTACTACATGATACAAGACGCATTCTGGGGGGTATTGATCCCCTTTCTGGGTACAAGCCTTGGGGCGGGCTGTGTGTTCTTTTTGAAAAACGCTTTGAGTGACGGCATCCAGCGCGCCCTCACCGGCTTTGCCGCCGGAGTGATGGTGGCGGCATCGGTGTGGAGTTTGCTGATCCCGGCTATGGAGCAGGCCGCAGATCTGGGCAGGCTGGCGTTTTTCCCGGCGGCGGCAGGCTTTTGGCTGGGCGTCCTGTTTTTGCTGCTGCTGGACCATCTCATCCCGCATCTGCACCAGAACAGTTTGCAGGCCGAAGGGCCAAAAAGCCAGCTCCAGCGCACCACCATGATGGTTCTGGCGGTAACGCTGCACAACATCCCGGAAGGAATGGCGGTGGGCGTGGTCTATGCCGGGTATCTTGCCGGGACTACTCAGATCACCGCCGCCGGGGCGCTGGTACTTTCCCTTGGCATTGCCATCCAGAACTTCCCGGAGGGGGCCATCATTTCCATGCCGCTGCGGGCGGAAGGGATGAAAAAAGGCCGGGCGTTCTGGGGCGGCGTGCTGTCCGGCATCGTAGAGCCCATCGGGGCAGTGCTGACGATTCTGGCGGCAGGCATCGTGGTGCCTGCTTTGCCCTATCTGCTCAGCTTTGCTGCCGGAGCCATGCTGTATGTGGTGGTGGAGGAACTGATCCCGGAAATGTCGCAGGGGCAGCACTCCAACGTCGGCACGGTGTTTTTTGCGGTGGGCTTCAGCGTGATGATGGTGCTGGATGTGGCACTGGGGTGACGGTTGGAGTCCCCGAAAACGAAATCCCTCTCAAAATCTCCGAAAATGCCTGAACTTCTTGACAGAGGAGACGGCAGGGCGTATTATTTTGGCAGAAGGACCGCTGAGAAGCGGCTTTTTATAGAACAGAAGGTTAGCTTTATTTAACTTCCGGCACGATGAATTGCTGGCCTGTCACCCGGAGCAGTGGGCGCATCTGGTAAAAAGCATTGCATTGTGAACGGTAAACAGAAAGAGGGTGGCGTTATGTCATTTTTTGAAAACACCCGAAAGCCCGTAGGCTTTGGCGGAAAGATCATGGTCGCAATGATGAACTTTGGACACAGCGCAATGGCAGGATGGGGGCTGAGTTTTTTACAGCCTGCCCCGGATGCCATGGTGCTGGACTGCGGCTGCGGCGGTGGAGCGAACATTAAAACGCTGTTGAAGCTGTGCCCCGACGGCAAGGTGCAGGGCATCGACTACTCAGCCGTCAGCGTGGAAAAAACGCGAAAGGTCAATGCCAGAGCCATTGCGGCAGGACGGTGTACCGTGCAGCAGGCAAGTGTGGCAGAGCTGCCGTTTGAAGCGGAGCGGTTTGATGTGGTGACCGCCTTTGAAACGGTCTATTTCTGGCCGGAGCTTGCACAGAATTTCAGAGAGGTCTATCGGGTGCTGAAGCCCGGCGGAATCTTTTTCATCTGTAACGAAGCGAACGGCGAAACGACAAAAGACGACAGATGGACACAAATTATCAATGGGATGACCATCTATACGGATACTGCACTGAAAGAATATCTGGAAAAAGCAGGATTCTGTCAGATCCAAAGCCACAAAAATAAAAAGGGCTGGCTGTGCGTCACAGCGCAGAAATAAGGTGCGATCATGTCGAAAAAAGCAACGGAATCTCAAAGGAACGCAATGAGCTGGATGTACCGGGGCAAGGAGATCTTCAAGCCTTTGAATACCGGCTGGATCGACGAGAATGCTGCCTGCGTGCGCGAATGGGTGGCGAACATCTTCTTCTACCGCAAAGGCGATACGACCATTATGGTCGATGCGGGATATAACTACGACCGCCTTGCCGAAAAAATGGGCTGGCTTGGGATCGATCCGAAGTCGATACACCATATCCTTATCACCCATCAGGACACCGACCATGTAGGCGCGGTGGAAGCGGACAGCCCCGGTCTGTTCCGGAACGCGAAGCTGTACATCGGTGAGATTGAAAACCGCTATCTCACCGGAGAGACTCGCCGCAAGGTGATTTATCATCTCTACAAGCTGCCGCAGGTGACAATTAACAACGAAAAGGTACTGCTGCACGATGGGCAGGTACTTGACATTGACGGCATCAAAATCGAGTGTTTTCTCGTTCCCGGCCACACATGGGGACACATGGTCTATCTCATTGATGATAAGTACCTGTTCACCGGCGACACCATTTGGTTCGGTGCAGACGGCGGCTACAGCTTTATTTCTTCTCTTGCCGAGAGCAACAAGCTGGCGGTGCGGTCACTGGCAGAGCTGGAGCGGAAACTGCGCGCACGTGGGCTGCATCCATATTTCATCACCGGTCACACGGGATGGACGGACAATTTTGCCTTTGCGTTTGCCCACAAAGACAAGCGCTGTTCACCATTCAAAAAACGAGTACACGACCCATCGGCGCCCTATGATGCCTACGACGAATCGGACGACACCGAAGAAAATGCAAAGAGCGGTTTTCTGAAAGGCGTGGGAAGATGAAGGACAGCAAATTACAAATTGACCGCAGCTGCCATGTGCTATATTCCAAACCCTGCAAAAAGGAAATTCTGGCGAAAATCACTCTGCACTATCCGGAGGTGGAGCGCGAGGCGGTCTGGGAGCAGGTGCAGCTGAGATACGCAGAGCTTCTTTCCAAGTGGCGCACCGACCTCGGCGGTAAAAAGAATTTTCACAACGGCGTAGGCGGCACCTACGACTGCATCGCCATCATGTGCTTTTACGATGTGTGCCGGGATGTGGTCACATTCCGCGAAATGGAAGAGATAGAAGAAAATCTGGTCCTGCCGTCCTTCCAGAAGCTGCGCTTCGTTGACATCAACAAGCCATTCTGGAAAAAGCTGATGTATCGGGCGTTCAGCACTGCCAAAAAGCACTGTGACATATGGCATGATTACGAGATGGATGTTGCGCCTTACGAAAACAGCAAGCCCATCTATTATGAATTTACGGCGTGTCCGGCGGCGGAATTTGCCAAGCGGTTCGGATTTGCGGACATTATGCCCGCCCTGTGCAATGTGGACTATGCGTCCATGGAACTGCTCCATGCCAAGCTCGTGCGGACGACCACCTGCGTGGACGGCTGCCGATGCGACTATACCATCTGCGGCGATCAAGACCCGTATGCAAAGGAACATCCCGAATACCGGGATGAAAAGGGATACAGGAGGAATAAGTAATGCTTTTACAGGTGATCCTGGAGGGTCTTGGGCTGAGGGCTTTGCTGGTTCTTGTCTGTGCTGTGGGCATCTGCTGGTTCTGGCGGTTGGCCTGGTTCTCCTGCGAGAGATGACAAAAAACGGAGAGTTAAAAGAGGTGGAGAGCAGACGATGAAGGAAACCTATCTTTCCCGTGATTTCCGGGAGACTGCGGCACAGCGCTTTCCCGCGCAGGCAAAGGAACTGAACGCCGCTTTTGATGCGCGGTTGAATGCACTTCTGGCTGAAAATGCGGGTGCAGGCAAGGAAAAGCAATACCACCTCAAGCGGCAGATATTGCCGGGCATTGCGGCCTACGAGACCGTGCAGCGGGTCATGCCGAAAGAAGAAGCACTGCAAACCGTTCACGGCTATGTGGAGCGGCTGGCGAGAACGAGCCACAAACAGCTTGCCGCCCTGCTGCACATACCGGGGCTTTACCGCCTTGTTCCCGGCGTTTTTGTCAAATCCACCCGGAGTGTTTTTGGCCCGGCGGCGGGCTTTGCCCTAAAAGAGCTGCAGACCGGCAACGGCGTCTGGCGTGTGGATATGATGGAGTGTCCCTATCACGACACCTGCACAGAATACGGCTGCCCGGAGCTGTGCCGCTGCTTTTGCGACAGCGACGACATCAGCTATGCCGGGCTGCATCCGAAGCTGATCTGGGAGAGAAGCATGACGCTGGGACGCGGCAATGACCGCTGCGATTTTTGCATGAAAACCATAAAATAGAGGCACAGGAAGCGAAGAAAACGAAGAAAGAGGAAACGAAACAGTTCATCCGCCGGTGCATTCTTGGCGTGGTCGGGGGCTTTCTCTATTACTCTGACGATCCATACATGGGTGGCAGCCATGGCGTGGTTTGCCGGCTATCTGGGGCCGCGTATCGGAGCGGAGCTCCGCACGGCTCCGGGCGGTCATGCAGGCTTTATCGTTCAGGCGGAACGGTATCTTGATTTGATGGAAACATTTTTGCGGAGAAATGGAATTTGACCGTTCACGTCTGCGAATCAGCAAGAAAAAGCGAATCTTCAGGAAAAGAGAATGGCTATGGATGAATCACTTTTTGATCTTTCCCCGGAGCAGACGGATTCCACGGCGATGCCCCGCACCGTCGTGTTCTCCAACGAAACGGGGAGCGGGAGCATGACCATCTGTCCGCTGTTTTCGGGGGCAGAACTGTACTACAACGATATGCATCTTGTTTCCTTTGACGAGGCTCCCGCACTAGCGCGGAATGTGATCGAGATCAACCACTGCCGCGTGGGGCGTTACGAGTGCAGTTTTGGGGAAAATAGCTGCTGCTACCTGGCAGCAGGGGATTTTGCGGTGTGTGCGGCGGCGCGCAAGAAATCCTCCTCCTGCTTCCCATTGCGGCACTATCACGGCATTACCATTCTGCTGGATCTGGATGCGGTCTCGCCGGAAATGCGGAAACAAATGGAATGGTACGGCGTAGACCTTGATGTCATACGGCGGTACATCTGCACGGAAAACCGCTGCTGTATCCTGCGGTCAGAACCGACCATTGCCCATATTTTTTCAGAGCTTTACACAGCACATTCTGTGCCGGACACCGGCTATCTGAGGTTGAAAGTACTGGAGCTGCTACACATTCTGAGCCGCCTGAAAGACCGGGATGATGTGCAGCAGACAGACTACTTCAATCAGCATCAGGTGGAATGTGCCAGACGCGCGGCAAAACTTCTCACACAGAAACTGACCGTCCATCAAACCATTGAACAGCTTGCGCAGGAGGTCGGACTTTCGGCTACGGCACTCAAGACCTGCTTCAAAAGCGTTTACGGCAGCTCGGTCTATGCATATCAGAAGGAATACCGCTTGCAGCTGGCACAGAAGCTGCTGACCGAAACGGACAGCACCATTGCAGAAATTGCACACCAGATCGGCTACGAAAATCCAAACAAGTTTTCTTCCGCGTTTCGCCAGTCTCTTGGCATGACCCCGACGCAATATCGGAAGATGCGTCCGATTGGATAGATTTTGTCTGTTTGGTTCTTGTAAAAAGCGGCCTGTTCCAGTAAAATCTGTTTGTGGTTAGTTGACGCTAATTGCAAAATCAAACGATTTTTCTGGAGGGGATTTTCCATGCGTATGATGAAAAAAGTTCTGGGTATGGTGACCGTACTGGCTCTGTCTGTCTCTCTGCTGGCCGGTTGCGGCAGCACGGCGGCATCCCCGGTGTCTTCTGCTGCAAGCACTGCGGCGGTGCCTGCTTCTGCGGCTTTACCAATGACCTTGCGACCCTGACCTTTGACGGCGAAGCTTCCACCATTTCTGGTACCGATAAGGATGGCATTGAGCTGTTCTGTACTGAAAATCTGGCAGGTTAATACGCGGAATGTGATGTGGAGCAAAAACGCCGCGGCACATTTTTGCATAAAAATTATTTGAAGGAGGTTTTTTCGTGAAAAAACAGTCCGATCTTTCCCGGCTGATGGGTTACGCCGGGAACTACCGATATTTCACCTACGCTTCGTGGGTGCTGTCCGCGGTCAGCGCGCTGGTGGCGCTGGTGCCTTTTGTGTACATCTGGAAGATCCTGCGGGATGTGCTGAACGCCGCGCCAAACTATGCGCAGGCGGTGAACATCCCTCGTTACGGCTGGATGGCAGTGTTATTCGCGGTGCTGTCTTACCTCATTTACATTGCGGCGCTGATGTGCTCCCACCTGTCGGCGTTCCGGGTGGCGACCAATCTGCGGCTGGCGGTGTCGGAGCATTTGGCGGTGCTGCCGCTGGGCTTTGCCGAAACTTTTGGCAGCGGCAAGCTGCGTAAGATCATCCACGAAAGCACCGGAGCCGCCGAGACCTATCTTGCCCACCAGCTGCCCGACCAGTACAACGCCATCGCCACCCCGGTGGGGCTGCTGGTTTTGTTGCTGGCGTTCGACTGGCGGCTGGGGCTGCTGAGCCTTGCGCCGGTGGTGCTGGCCTTCCTCATTATGACGACCATGACTGGCAAGCAGATGGCTGAAAAAATGCGGCAGTACGGCAATGCCTTGGAGGCGATGTCCAATGAGGCCGTGGAGTACGTCCGGGGTATCCCGGTGGTCAAGACCTTCGGGCAATCGGTATTTTCCTTCAAAAAGTTCAAGGCCACCATTGATGAGTACGAAAAGTGGGTCGTCTCCTACACCAAAGAGCTGCGCCTGCCCATGATGTTCTACACCGCCGCCGTCAACGGCGTGTTCGCCTTTTTGATCGCGGGCGGGCTGCTGTTCACGACCCACGGCGTCACCCCGGAGTTTCTGCTGAACCTGCTGTTCTATATCATCATCACGCCGGTGATCTCCCTGACTTTGACCCGTATAATGTACATGAGTGAGAACAAGATGGTGGTAGCGGATGCGCTGGCACGCATCGACTCGGTGCTGGAGGCGGCGCCCATGCAGGTGCAGGCTGTTCCGCAGCACCCGCAGGATGCCTCTGTCACGCTGCGGGATGTGCATTTCAGCTACGACGGAAAAACCGAGGTCATCAAGGGCGTTTCGCTGGCGATTCAGCCGGGGCAGACGGTGGCTTTTGTAGGCCCCTCCGGCGGCGGCAAATCCACGCTGGCAAACCTTGTCTGCCGGTTCTTTGATGTGCAGAGCGGCAGCGTCCGGGTGGGCGGAGCGGATGTGCGGGCTATCCCCAAGGAAGAACGGATGGATACCATCTCCTTTGTGTTCCAGAACAGCCGCCTGCTCAAGGGCAGCATTCTGGACAACGTCCGTCTGGGTAGGCCGCAGGCCACCGAAGCCGAGGTGCTGGCGGTGCTGAAAGCCGCACAGTGCATGGATATCGTGGAGAAGTTCCCGGCGGGCATCCACACGGTCATCGGCACCAAGGGTGTGTATCTGTCCGGCGGCGAGCAGCAGCGCATTGCCATTGCCCGTGCCATGCTGAAAAATGCCCCCATCCTGATTCTGGACGAGGCCACCGCCTTTGCCGACCCGGACAATGAAGCAAAAGTACAGGCGGCCTTTGCCCAGCTTGCCAAGGGCAAAACCGTGCTGATGATCGCACACCGCCTGTCCACCGTCGCCAACGCCGACTGCATCTATGTGGTGCGGGATGGGCAGATCGCAGAATCCGGCACAAAGGACGAGCTGTGCGCGCAGAACGGTCTGTTTGCCCGGATGTGGCAGGAGTATCAGGCGTCGGTGCAGTGGAAGGTCGCAAAGGAGGGGTAAGGAATGATCGGAAAAATTCAACACGCCATAGCCAGCTCTCCGGAGGGCGCAAAGGGGCTTGTAAAGGGCGTTCTGGCCTGTGCGTTCCAGAACATGGCGTTCATGCTGCCCACCGGGCTGCTGTATCTCTTGGTAAAAGACCTGCTGGCAGGCTCTACGAGCGGGAGAAGTACCTTTTATCTGCTGGGATGCGCTGCCTGCTTTGCACTGATTTTACTGACCACATGGTTCCAGTACAACGGCACCTATTTTACCACCTATAAGGAGAGCGGCACCCGCCGCCTGACCCTTGCGGAGCGGCTGCGGAAGCTTCCCCTGTCCTTTTTCGGCAAGCGAGACCTTGCCGACCTGACCAGCACCATCATGGCGGACTGCGAGGTACTGGAAAAGGACTGCTCCCACTTCATCCCCGGTCTGTTCGGCTCCCTCATCTCCACCGTGCTCATTGCCCTGAGCCTGTTTGCCTTTGAGTGGCGGATGGCACTGGCGGCGCTGTGGGTCATTCCGGTATCCGCTGCCATCGTGGTGGGCAGCTATCGGGTACAGGATAAGGTGCAGGCCAGGACCATGGCCGCGAAAATGGCCTGTGCGGACGGCATTCAGGAGTACATCGAGACCCTCCGGGACCTGAAAGCCAGCAATGCGGAGCAGCGGTATCTGTCCGGCCTTTCCGACAAAATCCGGGCAGTGGAAAAGCAGTCTATTGTGGCAGAGCTGGAAACAGCGCTGCTTGTGTGCTCCGCCAGCATGGTGCTCAAGCTGGGCATTGCGTCGGTGGCGCTCACCGGTTCGGTGCTGCTGGTGCAGGGCGGCATCGACGTGCTGACCCTGTTTCTGTTCCTGATGGCGGCATCCCGGATGTACGACCCCATGCAGGGTGCCTTGCAGAATCTGGCGGCGGTCATTGCCATGCGCACCAATGTAGGACGCATGAATGAGATCCTGGACGCTCCCTTGCAGACCGGCAGCGAGCAGCTGACCAATCAGGGCTGCGATATCGTGTTCGACCATGTGGGCTTTGCCTATAACTCCGGCGAGACGGTGCTGCGGGACGTTTCCTTTACCGCAAAGCAGGGGGAGGTCACGGCGCTGGTAGGCCCCTCCGGCGGCGGAAAAACTACCGTTTCCCGGCTGGCGGCACGGTTCTGGGACTACCAGAAGGGCAGCATCACCGTGGGCGGCATGGATGTCTCCCGAATCGACCCGGAAAAGCTCATGAGCCTGTATTCCATCGTCTTTCAGGATGTGACCCTGTTTGACAACACGATCCTCGAAAACATCCGTCTGGGGCGCAAGGGTGCCACCGACGAGGAGGTCCTTGCGGCGGCAAAGCTGGCAAACTGCGAGGAATTTGCCGAAAAGCTGCCGGACAAGTGGAACACCAACATCGGCGAGAACGGCTGCGCTCTTTCCGGCGGTGAGCGTCAGCGCATTTCCATCGCCCGCGCCTTCCTGAAGGATGCGCCCATCATCCTGCTGGACGAGGCCACCGCCAGCTTGGATGTGGAAAACGAAACTGCCATTCAGGAGGCTCTGTCCCGGCTCATAAAACACAAAACCGTCCTCATCATCGCCCACCGGATGCGCACCGTAGCCGGCGCGGATCAGGTGGTGGTGCTGTCGGGCGGCATCGTGGCCGAGCAGGGCAGCCCGGCAGAGCTGTACGCCCGGAAGGGACTGTATGCCCACATGGTGGATCTGCAGTCGGCAAGCCAGAACTGGACGATCTGAGAATGAGGGCGGCTTTTTATAGATGAAAGAGGAGTTTATCCGGTTCTGGCTGCTGCGGTTCCGCAAGCTGGATATGAGCCTGAAAGACCAGCGGCAGGCACTGGTGGACACCTTCATCAATGCCATCTATCTCTACGATGATAAGGTGCTTATATAAGGAAGGTACACAGACCGTCACCTTTGGAGAAGCGACGGAAGTTGCATCCGAGGGAAATGGCTCGGATTTGGATTGCATTCCTGCGCCAGAAAATGCCGTGAAATCGAAAGATTTCATGGCTTTTCTGTTTTGTGAGCCATGAGTGTACGGCTGCGGAAAGAGTGAGACCTATCTCCAGAAGATTCAAGACGGAAAAGATGGAATTTCATATTGACAAGACATCAAGACAAGTATATAATCGAACACAGAAACAACAAGGCATCACGGCGAAAAGCGTTCGAATGCCGCTTTGGATAGAAACAGGTTAAGGAGATATTCAATGACTCAGAGACAAAAAGGTGCTCTTTATATGATCTTGTCTGCATTGTGCTTTGCATCCATGCAGGTGGTGGTGCGGCTAAGCCGCGAGATCCCCACGATGGAGCAGATCTTCATGCGGAATTCGTTCGTGCTGATCGTTTCGGCCATCATCATTCTGCGCAAAAAGGGCTCGCTGTTCGGCCCGGCCAAGTATCAGCCCTATCTGTTCGGGCGGTCGTTCTTTGGCTTTCTGGGCCTGATCACCCTGTTTTATGCCTCCAGCCATGCGGCGCAGGGCGATGTGACGATCCTGAACAAAACTTCCCCTATCTGGGTCACCATTCTGGCCGTCATCTTTATGAAAGAGAAGCTGCCCAAGATCCAGATCCCGGCGCTGGCACTTTCCATGGTGGGTGCCTTTATCGTGTTCCGCCCCAGCTTTGAGTCTAACCCCTTCCCGCTGGTGGTGGCATTTTTGTCGGCCGTGACCTCCGGTGTCGCCTACACCTTTCTCTCCTTCTTTAAGGGCAAGGTGGACGGCCTGACGGTCATGATGCACTTTTCCACCTTCAGCGCCATTGCTTCTATCCCCTTTATGCTGAAGGATTTTGTGGTGCCCAGCTTCAAGCAGGCGGTGCTGCTGCTGCTCATCGGCGTGTTCGGCTCTTTGGGACAGGCCTTTATCACCTATGCCTATCGCTTTGCTCCGGCCTCGGAGATCAGCATCTACAACTACTCCGGCATCATCTTCAGCATGATCCTGGGCTTCTTTATTTTGGGCGAGCCGGTAAAATTTACCTCTGTGATCGGCGGCGCACTGGTGGCAGCCGCTTCTGTTATGGTCTATGTTTACAACAACCGCAATAATAAGAAGGCAGGTGGCGAAACTACGAAATAATCATTGCCCCCAAAGCAAAAGTATGCTATGATACAAATGAATAGCATACAGAACTCTTTCTCGTTGTTTGGCAACTTATCAACCTGAGAAACCAAAAAACGAACGGAGAGTTTTACTATGTGGACGAAAAAAGAAAGATTTGAAGCAGTTCTGAACCATGAGTTGGCAGACCGTCCGCCGGTATCGGCGTGGCGTCATTTCACCGAGAACGAGCACAGCGGTGCGGACCTCTTTGTAGAAACGATGCTGAAATGGCAGAATACCTACGACTGGGACTATGTCAAGCTGCAGCCGCGTGCTTCCTACTATGAGGAGGCATGGGGCGGCCAGTTCGACTACAACGACTACGAGGGCGTTTTGCCCAAGGTGGTAAAGGACCCCATTAGCGGTGTGGCGGATCTGGAAAAGATCACGGTGCTGCCGGGCGATCAGGGTGTGTTTGCAGAGCAGATCGAGGTCATTCAGAAGATGAAGGCTGGTCTGAACGAGGACATCCCCATGTTCCAGACCATGATGTGCCCCACCAGCGTCCTGCAGAAGCTGTGCGCCGTCAACCCCATTGGCCGTTACCGCGCCGCGAGCCGTGACGACCTGATGATGACCCTGATGCACGAGCAGCCGGAGCGGATCCACAAGACCCTGCAGAACATCACCGATACGATGGCCGATTATTCTAAGCACCTCATCGAGGATGCAGGCCTGTACGGCGTGTTCTACGGTGCCACCGGCCTGTCCCGTTCCACCTACCTGACCAAGGAGGAGTGGGAAGAGTTTGTCAAACCCTATGATCTGCAGATGATGGAGGCGCTGAAGCCCTGCAAGATCATGGTCCACGCCTGCGGCCTTGAGGTGAACCCGGAGTATTTTGCGCACTACCCCATCGACATCCTGCACTGGCCCGAGAGCGCTGCCGGCAACCCCAAGCTGGACACCGCACCCCAGTGGCTGGACAAGTCCATCACTCCGATGGGCGGCTGTGACGAGCGGCTGTTCGGTCAGCACAAGGCCGAGGAGATCGCTGCGCTGACCCGCAATACCCTGAAGCGGATGAAGGACATCCCCTTTGTGCTGGCACCGGACTGCTCGCTGGCCACCAATACCTATGATGAGGAGCTGCGCGCCTTTATCGAGGCCGCACATTCCAACGATTGATCTTCTTTTTTCACTTCCTCCTGTCTGTATGCTGACCGATTGCATGAATAGAGAGCTTTGTCTGTCTGCAAGCTGTGAAAAAGCGGACAGGAGATGGGAAGAGAGGAAAGATTATGGCGGACGAGAACTACTCCTATGCGCCCAAATACGTTCAGATCCAGAACTATATCCTGCAAAAGATCGAGTCCGGAGAGTATGCGGCTGGGGACAAGATCCCTTCAGAGACCGAGCTTGCCAGACAGTTTGATGTCAGCCGCCTGACGGTGAATACTGCCGTCAAGGAGCTGGCCAACAGCGGCATTGTGGAGCGGGTGCAGGGCAAGGGTACCTTTGTCCGGTTTGTCCCGGGCCAGTCCTTTGCCAGCCCTATGGCATTTTCCGGCGGCATCAAGATCGCACCCTTTGAACACTCCAACAACAAGCCGCACCGCCTGCTGGAGCATGGGGTCATCAAGGCGGATGCTGCCTTGTGCCAGAAGCTGGGCCTGACGGCAGAAAACCCCTATGTCTATAAGATCGTTCGCTGTGTGGATGTGAGCAGCGAGGTGGATGAGGTGGATTACAGCTATGTCCCGCTGTCGGTGTGCAAGGATCACACGTTTGACTGCGAGGCGCTGAAGACCTTTTTCCTGCACGATTATATCTGCCGCTATTTCAATGAAAAGCCGACCCACATCCGCATTTTTGTGGACACGCCCCTTACCTCGGATATGGAGCTTTCTCTGCTGAACGCGCCGCCGGAGAAGCTGTTCAGCTGGGATACCTTCTTATATCACGGGAATCAGGTGCTGGCGGTCACCACCACGGTCTCCATGCCCAAGGAGAACCGTCCCTTCATCACGCTGGAATTCTGAGCGTTTTCTCTCCGCAAAAACAAAATAACTACCCGGAGGCTGCTGCACAGTGCGCTGTGCGGCAGCCTTTTTTGCGTGGAGAGGATTCTATACGCTTTGGGACGGAGCTGCGTGGCAGATCCGTCCTGTTTTTACAAAAAAGGGGCTGCTTTTGGCAGAATAGAGAATTTTCAACGAATAAATTGGGACTACTCACAATTTACAACAGAGAGCATCACGGTTATACTTACGTCAGGTTGATAAGTTGTCTTTACATATAGACAATAAAACGTCTTGAAAAACCACCGCACAAATCGTACAATTTCATTTTGGAGGTATCACTGTTATGACAACACAAGCGATCATTACCTGCGTCATCCTTGTGATCACCATGGTCCTGCTGATCTCTCAGAAGGTCCCGCTGGTCATCCTCGGCGCGGCCATCCCCGCAGCACTGGCCGCCACCGGCGTTATCAATGCCGGCAGCGCCTACACCGAGTTCGGCAACACCACCATCGTGTTCTTCATGGGTCTGGTGGTCGTTGGCGAGGCCTTCTTCAAGACCGGTCTGGCCGACTTTATCGGCGGCAAGATCATCGGTCTGCTGGGCAAGACCGAAAAGGGCCTGCTGCTGGGCACCGGCCTTGTGGCCGGCGGCCTGTCCGCATTCCTGAATGATACCGGCTCCACTGCCTGTCTGATGCCCATCGTCAGCTCCATGGCCTCCAAGGCCGGCGTCAAGAAGTCCAAGCTGCTGATGGCTCTGGCATTCTTCGCCTCTCTGGGCGGCACCATCACGCTGGTGGGCACCACCCCCCACATCGTGGCAAACGGCATCCTGAAGGATATGGGCCTGCGGGAGTTCGGCTTCTTCGAGTACACCAAGATCGGCCTGCCCCTGCTGGTGTGCGGCATACTGTACATGTGCTTCTGCGGCACAAAGCTGCTGCCGGATAAGGACATTGAGATCAAGGGCGGTGACCGCACGGCAGAGTACGACACCAAAAAGATGGTTCTGGTCGCTTTGATCTTCATCGGCGTTCTGGTTGCTATGGCTACCAGCATCGTCCCCATGCACATTGCAGGCGTCATCGGCGCGATCCTCGTCGTCGTCACCGGCTGCATCAGCCTGGACGAGGCCATCAAGGCCTTCCCCACCTCCACCATCTTCATCGTCGGCGGTATCTTCCCCCTGAGCAAGGCTCTGGTCAGCAGCGGCGCTGCTGAGTACCTGGTCAATGCCATCAGCCCCGTGCTGAGCAACCTGCCTCCCATCGTTCTGCTGGGCGCCATCACCTTCCTGATGCTGCTGACCACCCAGTTCCTGATGAACTCCTCTGCCACCGTTCTGGTGCTGCCCATCGCCATCATGCTGTGCCAGGCCGCAGGCATCAACCCGCTGGCCGGTGCCATGTCCGTGTCTGTGTGCGCCTCCGGTGCCTTTGTTACCCCCTTCGGCACTGCACCCAACCTGCTGGTCTGGGAAGCAGGCGGCTACTCTGTGAAGGACTACCTCAAGTGCGGCTTCCCCATGCTGATCATCTTCGGTGTCGTCACCACCGCTCTGTGCGCAGTGTTCTACCTGTAAGTACGCTGTAAAAAAGAAAACCGAGGTTTTTAGAATGGAAAAGACGGATAAGAGATACCAGGCTTATATTGATATCCTGCGGGAGGAGCTGATCCCGGCTATGGGCTGTACCGAGCCTATCGCCGTGGCCTATGCCGCCGCTGCTGCCCACAATACGCTGGGCGAGCTGCCGGACAAAGTGCTGGTGGAAGCCAGCGGCAGCATGATCAAAAACGTCAAGTCGGTCATCGTGCCCAACACGGATAACATGAAGGGTCTGGAAGCCGCTGCCGCTGCGGGCATCGTGGCCGGCAAGCAGGAAAAGAAGCTGGAGGTCATTGCCGATGTGACCCCGGAGCAGACCAAAGCCATCCGCGCGTACCTTGACCAGACGGATATCAAGGTGCGGCACGTTGAGAATGGTGTTACCTTTGATATCATCCTCACGGTCTGGAAGGGTGAGCATTCCGCACAGGTGCGCATTGCAGTGTTCCACACCAATATCGTCCATGTGGAAAAGGACGGCGAGGTATTGGTGGATATTCCGGTACACGGAGATAGCGAGGAGACCCTGACCGACCGCAGCCTGCTGGATATGGAGCATATCTGGGACTTTGCCAACACGGTGGACGTGGAGGACGTCCGTTCCATTCTGGAACCGCAGATCCGGTGCAATATGGCCATTGCCGAGGAGGGTCTGCGGGGCAGCTACGGTGCCAACATCGGCAGTGTGCTGCTGGATATGGAGGGCAATGATGTAAGGGTCCGTGCCAAGGCATACGCCGCAGCCGGTTCCGATGCCCGCATGAACGGCTGTGAGCAGCCGGTGGTCATCAACTCCGGCAGCGGCAATCAGGGCATTACGACCTCTGTACCGGTCATCGTTTATGCCCGGGAGCTGGGCGTAAGCGACGAAAAGCTTCTGCGGGCGCTGACCCTCTCCAACCTGACCACCATCCACGAAAAGACCCCCATTGGCCGCCTGTCTGCCTACTGCGGCGCTATCAGCGCGGGCGCTGGCGCGGGTGCCGGTATCGCCTATCTCTGCGGCGGTGACTATGATGCCGTCATCCATACGGTCGTCAATGCACTGGCAGTGGTTTCCGGCGTCATCTGCGATGGCGCCAAGGCCTCCTGCGCGGCAAAGATCGCAACTGCGGTGGAGGCCGGTCTGCTGGGCTACAATATGTACATCCGCGGCAATCAGTTCCGCGCTGGTGACGGTATTGTGGCCAAGGGCGTAGAAAACTCCCTCAAGAATGTGGGCCGTCTTGGCAGGCAGGGCATGAAGGAGACCAATAACGAGATCATTGATATCATGGTGGGCGGCTGAACGGCCCGCCGTGCTCACACCCCAGCGAGATCATCGAAAAAGGGTCCCAGCCGGTCTGAAAACGCAGAATGCCCACCCATCTGTGGAAAAACCACAGTGGGTGGGCATTGTTTGCCGTTAATGAGAACGTCTCCTTTACTGCTTGTTTTGTACAGCCTCCCGGATGCTCTTTGCCAGCTTTTTGGCGTCCAGAGGCTTGACGAGACGGCCATTCATGCCGACCCGATGGCAGGACTGGGCGCACTCGTCGGAGGCCTGTGCCGTCATGGCGAGGATGGGAACGGTGGCGGCGTCGGGCCGGTCGAGGGC
>ERZ791897.408-NODE-408-length-34022-cov-69.534195_pt1 | contig 34022 bp, 38 predicted proteins | sample MGYA00510152_ERZ791897 | MGnify/ENA primary metagenome ERZ791897 (study PRJEB30046, sample SAMN00792050) | human gut metagenome | study: EMG produced TPA metagenomics assembly of the A metagenome-wide association study of gut microbiota in type 2...
CCAAAGTTACACAGGGCGGCTTTTTTATTTGTGGTGCTTGTCGATATAGCTGAGGAGCGCGATTAAAAACGTGCCAAACAGCAACATCAACGAGAGTGTCTGGAAGACGCTCATTGACTGTGAAACCTTCCTGAAGATTATTCCATGTTCCCATGGGCCTCACCTCACAAGGGAAAAGACAGCCACCGCCCTTAAAACTTCTTGCTCAATCCATTATACAGGGAAATTAAAAATCAACCAAGAGCAATAAAACTGCTCTTGACAGCAAAGGAAAGCTACAACACTGACAAGGTCAGCAAGCAAGGCTAATAATACTGCTGCAATGGGAAATGACAAGCGTCCAGTAGGGCGGTCCAAGAGCGGGCGCAAACCCTACCAGACAGTACGATTATAAAAGTAAAGAAGGTCATAAAATCAGCTACTAGAGGGAAAACTGTGGTAAAAGACAAATAAGATGGTGAAATGATGACTATAAAGCCAAGTCAGATAAACAGGTGATTGAGCATACAAATTGCTTTTGACACTTTACTTACTTATAATAAGTACAATAATAAATGACTAGTAAAAGGCGGGTAAAACAATGGATAAATTTAAAAATATTATTATTGGATTTGGTAAGGCGGGTAAGACATTAGCTAAGTACTTGGCGCAGCATGATGAGACCGTGCTTCTGATCGAACGGTCTAAACAAATGTACGGAGGAACTTGTATCAATGTTGGCTGCCTACCATCTAAAAATTTAATTTTAAATGGTCAACGTGGCGTGGACTTCACTACAGCAGTTAATAAGCGTGGTGAGATGACTAGACAGTTGCGAAACAAAAACTATCACATGGTGGCTGATGAGCCACTAGCAACGGTTTGGGATGGGTCAGCCCGGTTTATCGACAATTATGTTTTGGCAGTCGTAATGAGTGATGGAACGACTAAGAAGGTGAGAGGTGAACGCATCTTCATTAATACTGGAGCGGTTCCAAATTGGCCATCAATCCCAGGGCTAGAATTCGGTCAGCGGATTTTTACGTCTAAAGAAGCTATGGAATTGAAGAAACAACCGAAACGACTAGCAATTATTGGCGGCGGTTATATTGGCCTTGAATTTGCTGGAATGTTTAATTCATTTGGTACGCATGTAACGATTTTCGACCAACATACCAGATTGTTAGAGCGCGAAGATCCTGATATTGCGACCGAGGTCGTAACAGATCTGACTAACGCAGGGATCGAGATTAAACTGGAGACTCAACTAACGCAAGTAAAAGATAATGGTGAGAAGGTTACATTATATTATCAACAAGGTGATCAAACTAGCACTGCGGAATTTGATGCGGTATTAGTTGCAGTCGGTCGGCGGCCTAATGTAAGTAGTTTAGGACTAGAAAATACTGATATTGCTTTAACCAATCGCGGTGCTATTCAGGTCGATGATCATTTAAGAACTACAGTACAAAACATTTGGGCTTTAGGTGACGTTAATGGTGGACCTATGTTCACTTATGTCTCATTGGATGATTTTCGTATTATCATAGATCAATTGTTTGGTAAGGGGGATCGCTCAACGGCTGATCGAATGGTGATACCGACTGCTTCGTTCCTAAATCCACCACTGGCCAACGTTGGCTTAAATGAACGTCAGGCCAAGAGTGCAGGTTATAACTTTCAAACTTTCAAGCTATCAGTTAAGGCGATTCCAAAGGCCCGGGTCTTGGAGGATCAACGCGGGCTTTATAAGGTAATCGTTGATCAAAAAACACACCTTATTTTAGGGGCAACATTGTATGCCGCTGAGGCTCATGAAACCATCAATCTAATTGCATTGGCAATGAAGGCCAAATTACCTTACGAAAGATTACGCGACATGATCTATACTCATCCAACAATGTCTGAAGCCTTGAATGATCTTTTTAAGACCCCGGTTGTGAAAAGCTAACGCCCTAGAAACACAAATCCGACTAGTTAATCGAGGCAACAATCAAGAAATCACCGTTAAAATTATTACGCAATGTGATTAACAATGCCCTTAATCTAAAGGACCGGGGTTACCAGATCTTTGAGCATTGTGATCTACCTTTACACAATAACCACGATGAGCAACGGATCCACTCTACCACGCTGGTGCGAAAGAATAAGTCTGTTCACAAAACCAACGGCAAGCGCAAAGGCTAATACGATCTGGTTTGGGATTGTACAAATGGTAAAATTAAATAAACTGGATGTCTTTAAAGTCTACTTCGGGGAATGTTGCTTTTTATCCCATAACTCAAGGACCCATTGAATTACAAAATAAATTAGCCCAGAATTTCCCAGAATATGTTGATCCAGTCTCGCATAAAGATGCAGAGTCTCCGCTTAGAACAGATTGGACTCGGCTAGGTCAGTCTCCTAGTTGGAATGGACGCCAAGCTTTTATTAATCGATTTAATGCTACTTATGGTACTCAATCTGCTGATTGGTGGTCTGCTCGACAAATTCATCATATTCGTCCAAGAATTTATAGTGGTACAGATGATTTTAATAATTTACTCCCTGTTCCCAATGCAAATCATTATTTAATAACAAGTTGGTTTAGAAACTATTAAGGTGCTAAATATATGGAAATAGATTCAATTGTAAATTCTCTCAAAACAATGTCTCAAGTTAGTAACTATAAAATTTATGTTTCTGGATCTTTACCAATGAATGTTGGTTTTCGATTAAAAGCTAAAGCAACTCAGGCTGATTTAAAAAAGTTTGATAAAATTAATTACTCTCTTCCCAACGATTATTTAGCCTTTATAAGTCAAATAAATGGTGCAGAGTTATTTACTGATGGAAAGTATATCCAAAAATGTAAAATCTATTCGATTCAAGAAGTATTACATTGGCGAGAATTTTTAAGAAGCTCAGGATTTTACCCGGAGTGGGATAAACTTCTCCCAATTCTAGAACTACAAGATATCGGTCAACTAATACTTAATTTGGAACGATATGAAAACCAAGAAGATTATTTATTATATCCTGATGAATCAAATAAATATTTCCACATTGGCTTTACTGAATGGTTGAATAATTATTTACTAACAAACGGTAGCGAATTTTGGTATATGAACTCATAAGAAATGAAATAAGTAGCAAGCCCTCTCGTACAATACCCCTTAGGGTTTTTAACCATTACTAACGGTTGTTAACACGCAACGTAACACGCCAGATATTGAGGCTTATTTACCGGGGGCTCCAGAAATTCAGGCCATGTGTCGTGTTTAATAGAGAAACTAAAGCGGGCGACTAACGCAGAAAATTGCGTTGGTCGCCCGCTATTTTTGTTTGAACCCAGGGATCTGAGATACCATCAATGGTTAAGATTCAACCCGGTTCGTTGTGGAGTGCTTACGATCATTCAATCATGATCAAATAGTAAATCTATTTATAACTACTAAACCCAAGCTTAGCAATAACGTCACTAGTCCAATTAACATCATACCCATTGATGATTCATTACCTGTTTGAGGTAATTTACCTGTTTTTTCGTAGGTTTTACCTTGAGTGTAAGCCTTTGGTGTTACCTTATTCCCATTATTAGGAACTTGAGGTTCCTTAGGCGTTGTCGGGTTATTAGGAACCTGGGGCTTCTTAGGTGTTGTTGGATTATGGGTATTAGTAATATTGTAACCATCAACAGTACTGGTGTACCCCGCAACGGCATCTTCCGTTACCGTGTAGGTAATCTTCTGACCATTAGCATAAGCGGCTAAGTTGTTGAAACTGTATTGCCAGTTATCGCTAGCACTAACCGTCTTGCTTGCGACTTGCCGACCGTTAGCCAACAAGTTCACGGTGATTGAACTTGGGCGGATTCCATCTTGGTTGTTGTTATCCTTCCAAGTCTTGGTTCCAGATACCTTGACGGTGGCAGGAGTGTGGTTGTTAGTTACGTTGTAACCATCAACAGTACTTGTGTACCCCGCAACGGCATCTTCCGTTACCGTGTAGGTAATCTTCTGACCATTAGCATAAGCAGCTAGGTTGTCAAAACTGTACTGCCAGTTATCACTAGCACTAACTTTCTTGCTTGCAACTTGTTGACCATTGTCCAATAAGTTCACGGTGATTGAACTTGGGCGGATTCCATCTTGATTGTTGTTATCGTTCCAAGTCTTGGTTCCGGATACCTTAACAGTGGCAGGAGTGTGGTTGTTAGTTACGTTGTAACCATCAACAGTACTTGTGTACCCCGCAACGGCGTCTTCCGTAACTGTGTAGGTAATCTTCTGACCATTAGCATAAGCAGCTAAGTTGTCAAAACTGTATTGCCAGTTATCACTAGCACTAACTTTCTTGCTTGCGACTTGTTGACCATTGGCCAATAAGTTCACGGTGATTGAACTTGGGCGGATTCCATCTTGATTGTTGTTATCCTTCCAAGTCTTAGTTCCAGATACCTTGACGGTGGCAGGAGTGTGGTTGTTAGTTATGTTGTAACCATCGATAGTACTGGTGTACCCCGCAACGGCGTCTTCCATAACTGTGTAGGTAATCTTCTTACCATTTTCAAATTCAGGTAAGTTAGTGAAGCTGTACTTCCAGTTGTCTGATGCCTTCACTGTCTTACTCTGAACAACCTTACCATTAGCTAATAAGTTTACCTTGATTGAATCAGGGCGCTTGCCGTCTTGATCATCATTATCTTTCCAAGTCTTTGTACCTGAAACGGTGGTAACAGCTTTCTTATCTGTGATCGTTGCTGTTGCTCCCTTAGAGTCGAAACTATCAGCTGAAACAATAACATCTTTAGCCAATGTGTATCCCGATGGAGCCGAAGTTTCACGTATAATATAATCATCTTTTAGAAGACCATATATTGTTCCTTTACCATCAGGACCAGTAGTTATGGTTCCAACAACCCCATTAGTTGACTTGCGAATAACAGAAAAAACAGCATTTGCAAGTGGGGCTCCAGATTCATCCTCTTTATTTATAGTTAAACTATAATTATATCCATTAGCTTTGCCATTAGCCTCTTGGTAAAGAACTCTATTTATAGAACTGTTTATTACCTTCTTATTAGATTTATAGCTAACATCATTCTCGACCAGTTCGCCATTAAGTAATGGATGGTTTGACTTAACCCGGTAGACAATTGCATAACCCTCAGATATATTGCCCAATTTCACTGTATAAGCACTATTGCTTGAATTAATATCAATGTTATATTGGCTTGTCACATCTTGTGGATTGCTCAATGTCCAATAGTTCTCAGAATTTCTTTCCCAATTCCCTTTAGAAATAGAAAAACTTCCGGGCACATAAGAAAAACCATTTGAAGCCAAACTATCAGAGATGACTACATTACTGACACTTTGCATAGAGGCGTTAATGTTGACGTGATAGACAATTTCATTCTTGTTATTGTCATAATCAACATATCCGTACTTCCAAAAGTCTGTTGCTGTATCACCCTTGGAAGGTCTGTGTTTTATACCAGAACTATCAATCGTAACGGTGTGCCCATTAATCTTGATTTCCGCCGGTATGGTCTCTTCTTTATTAATTTCACTTGTAGCGGCCGTTACTTGCATATCAATATGGCCACTTATTGAGTCATGTGAATCAACGTAATCGGTGTAGGTCAGAACAAGTGATCTACTGGGCTTATCGATAACTGCTGTAGCTACAACAGTTTTGCCATCAAGTGCATAAATATTAAACTTCTGAGATCGTTGGAAATCTAACTGATCCGGTAATGAAATAGTTGTTGTATCCCCAGATTTGGCTGAATCTGGAACTGAGAAATCGAATTTAAATTCAGTGGCAAAGCGTCCTTCAATACTATTAGTGGTTAATTGGGGATTGCTAATAGTAATATCAACGCTAGTTCCTTTATTATATGCAGATGGGGAACTATTACTCTTAGAAATACTATTAACTGATGGGCCCTGATTAGTATTAGCCCCACCATTAGAAGTTGAGTATTGACTATTACTTATATAATTACGGTCCTCCTGAACTGGTTGATTATTGTTAGTTGGTGCTCTCGGTTGTGCTTCTGTATTAGTAACTTGCTTCTGAGACGTCTGATCGTCTGAAGAACTGGTATTATCTGTGGTATTACTATTAACGGTACTTATCTGCGGTTCTTCCTGTTGATTAATAACAGTTCCGGACCCCGTACCGTTCTGAGTAATATTTGTCTTGCTATCAGCATATACGGTCATACCACTATTAGATGATATCCATATTGACCCTAATAACGAAAATAAGACTAGTCCCATCATAAATAAAAGTCGACGATACCTTGATTTATTACTCATACTGTTGCCTCCTTCTTTGTTTTCTATGCGCAATACTAAAGATTATCACATACCCTTATCTTACCATATTCTTATAGGAAAATTCACATTAACTTCACCAACCGTCAATAGTGATATCACTAGTGTTAGCGTAGCCATCAAACGTATGTTCTCTTAAGCTGCTAGGAAGCTGATTAAAAATAGTCGAAAATCAGTTATAGTCATGCTATAATATAGACAGAAAAAGGGAAGCCCCGCCGAAAACAGGACTTCCCATGCAAGCCGCTTCAAAGGCGGTGGCAGAAATTTAATAAACGATTTTAGCTCGTCCTGTGATCTCTACCAAAGTTACACAGGGCGGCTTTTTTATTTGTGGTGCTTGTCGATATAGCTGAGGAGCGCGATTAAAAACGTGCCAAACAGCAACATCAACGAGAGTGTCTGGAAGACGCTCATTGACTGTGAAACCTTCCTGAAGATTATTCCATGTTCCCATGGGCCTCACCTCACAAGGGAAAAGACAGCCACCGCCCTTAAAACTTCTTGCTTAATCTATTATACAGGTAATTTACCGCATGACCAAGCGCTCAATAACTATTAGAGTAATTATCAATGATGGAGGGGATTTTTTAATGAATGCAATCATTTTTCATGGGTCAGCACCGCATGCTACAGCAGATAAGTTTTGGTATAAAAACATTGCTCATAGTTTAAACTCTTTAGGAATATCAACAATTGTGGCAGATTTACCAAAGCTTGATCAAGAATCGCTAACAGATACACTTGTTAAAATTAGAGAAATGAACTTAGGCATTAATCAAAACACAATTTTAATCGGCCATTCTGCCGGGACAAATATTATCTTAGCTTTACTTGAACAACTAACAAAACCAGTCAAAGCTGTCTATTTGATTGCTGGCTATTGTCAACCTAATGGCATGCGTCACACAACCTTAAAGAAATCCTATGATTGGAAGACAATCAAGAAGAACTCAAATGAGTTTTATATATTCAATTCATTTAACGATCCTTTCAATTGTAATGAAAAGCAAGGAAGAAGTTTATTTGACCATTTGGGTGGAATACTTATTTTAAGAAATGATGGTCATTTTACCCAAAAAGAGCTGCCATTATTAATGACGCTACTGCAACAATACTAATCCCCCCTTTAGAAAAGTATATTAAACGGCCACTAGGGTACACCCTATTGGCCTTTTTTGATTCTGTGCTATACTAGGAATTGTAAGTGTTCATTAGAACTGTCCAAAAGGAGAATTGAAAATGGCTAAAATCGGTTATGCTCGTGTGAGTTCCAAGGAGCAACATTTAGATCGACAGTTAGCGGCTTTAAAAGACGTCGATAAATTATTTACGGATAAATTAAGTGGGGCTAACACTAATCGGCCAGAACTGCAAAAAATGCTGGCCTATATTCGTGAGGGTGATATCGTCCTGGTCACTGAATTAGATCGCTTAGGCAGAAACAACCAGGATTTAACTAAGATTATGAACACCATTCAAAATAAAGGTGCCACCTTAGATGTGTTAAATTTACCGTCCATGACAGGGATTGCTGACCCAAATTTACGTCAACTGATGACTAACCTCATCATTGAACTGTATAAGTATCAGGCCGAAAGCGAACGTAAGCGGATCATCGAACGTCAGCAACAAGGGATTGCCCTCGCCAAACAGCAGGGTAAATATCATGGACGCAAACCCCAATATGCCAAGGATGATCCCCGTTTGAAACATGCTTTTAAGCTTTATCGAGCTGGCATGAGTGACATTGATGTGTCCCGAAATACAGGTATTAAACGGACGACCTTTATCAGATATCGCAAAAAGTTTAATATAAAAAGATGAAACTTATATGCCAGTGTACTATTCCATTTGGTGTTAATTTCTTTCTCTCGAATATAACCTATGCGTCAATTATAAATTATATGTCTGGTCTACTGCAACGAGCTTTCTTGGCCCCTAAATCTAAAGAGAGCGTGTATTGAAATCCAAGGATTTCGATACACGCTCTCGCTTTTTACTACGTATCCTTCTAGCGGAGATTAGTTCATATCTGCAACAAGTCGGCGCTGGTGTCAAGACTCAGGTCGAAATCCGAACCGTCCTTTTGGACCGAAAAGGAAAAATCGGAGTGGAAAGTCCGGGCTGTGCCCAGCTTGGCCTGCAAATCGGATTGGGCCTATCCCAGGGAAAGCAAGGCTTTGTAAAGGTCGTTGACCTTCGTGGGCATGTAGTCGTTCATCATCATGATCTGGTGGGCGTCCCCTGGGAGTAGGTAGAGCCAGTGGCGAAAATCATGGAAGCCCTCCTTTCATTCTTGCGTATCTTCGGAAAGCCGGAAGGTATCGACGAACTGCTTGTATTCCGAGCTGGAAGTTCCAAAGGATTCGAGGCCATAGAGGCCAGCGGACGAGTAAACGACCTCTCGACGCATGATCACCGAGGAGTCCTCGCTATCGTGACCGGTGTAGGAAATGGCCATATGCCCGTCCACGGTGGTGAAGGAATACTTGTCAATCTGCAGAAGACGAGCGACATTGGTCAAGACCTTACGTTTCTGCGCGTCATTGAACCCCTTGGAGTCCTCGACTTGCTTCCGAGTGAATTTGGTGACGGACACAGCGTAGTTGATGTGATCCTTGTCATTGACCGTCGAATAGCGGGCATAAGCGCCGGTGGGATCCTTATAGGTGTCCTTCTCCGGAACGCCCGGGAAATAGACGGAATAGCCCAGATCCTTGGACGTGAATTTCTTCCAGCCCTGGGGGGCAGTGACGGAGGAAGTGGCTTTGTTCGCCGATGGGGCAGTCGACTGGGAGGAACCGCAGGCGGCCAGACCTGTCGTGAAAGCCATCGTTGCTATGACAGCGGAAATCCGCCTGAAAGACCTTTTCATATCAAACCTATTTTTCTTTCTTGTCGTTTCTTGCTTTTCCATTGTAACACCTTCTAAAGTATGCGGATAAAAATAATTTGGAATGGTTTTATCTTCAATTAAACACTGAATAATATAATTTCCTATCCAAATAGTCCAGCTTTCTTCCAGCCACATTGTTTCAAATAATCTCGAATCGACTTTTTAATGGGCAGATTGTAAAATTTAAGTTGAACATTTAAGTAGACAGAAAAACCCATCAAGGTCTTTAATGGTGTTACCACACAATCCATTAGAAAGAAGGACCTTGATGAGCACCACTATTTTATCATTCCAGAACCGTGTTGTCATTGAAACGCTTCATAATGAAGGACGTTCCTTGCGATACATCGCTAACTACTTAGGCTTTAGTAAGGCCACCATCTTTAACGAACTTCACCGGCTAAATAGTGAGTACCGGGCTGAGCTAGCGCAAACTGGCTTTGAACGCAAGGTTAGTCAACGGGGGCGGAAGTCTTCGCTCACTAAAAACCTTAAACACTTAATCGAGGAAAAGATTCAAGTCCAGAAGTGGTCCCCTGAACAAGTTGCCCATGTGGTGGGAATTGCCTACAAGACGGTCTATAACTGGATTGATCAAGGCTGGCTTGATGTACAGTTACCCGATTTGCCTGATCATGGAATTCGTCGTCATCGTGCTAAAGAAAAGCGTGGTACGTTCAGTCACGGCCGCTCAATTGAGGAGCGTCCTCATAAAGTCGAAACTCGCCAGGAATTCGGCCACTTTGAAGCTGATACCGTACTTTCTGGCAAGCGTAAAGGTCAAGCTGTGGCTACTTTTGTGGAGCGTAAGAGTCGCCTGACAATTGTTAAACGGCTCCATGGCCGCGACAGTCAGTCCATGACTCAAGCCGTACTTGAACTAGCTAGTCAACTTCAAGACAAACTCAAGACACTGACCGTAGATCATGGTAAAGAGTTCGCTAACTACCAGGCAATTGAGCAGCTAACTGGTACTCCGGTTTATTTTGCCCACGCCTACTCACCACATGAACGCGGTAGTAATGAGAACCGTAACCGAGTTTTACGGCGCTTTATTCCCAAAGGCCAAGCTATTGAAGGGTTAAGCGATCACAAGCTAGTTCAAATTAATTGGTATCTGAATTTCCGACCACTTAAATGTCTTAACTGGCATACACCAATCGAGATCTTCCTGCTTAATTTACGTCATTAAATTCGTTCAAGTTATTTCTTGCAATCTGCCAATGATTGAAGTATCTAACTTAGATTCAACAATTCCAACTTTACCGCTCTTCTTATCCTGTCCAATACCAAAAGAAATACTTTTCTGATAAGTCTTTCCCTTAGAAAAGGAGATGTCTTTACTGAAAGATAGTTTACCGTTATGCATCCTAATACTTGATGTCTTACTAGAAGTGCTATCAACTTCCTTCCATTTCCCGTTATCTTTCAAAGTGACTGTAAAAGTAAACTCTTTGTCCTCATCGGAGATTCCACCCTCAGTGAAAAACCGGGCATCCATCCATTTCCATGTGCCAATAATCGAATCTCCTTCAACAGCAACTTCCCAAGGATTGTTATCAGAATTTAGAACCTTTGGTGCATCGCTTAAAACTTTTTCTTTCTCAATCATAAGAAATCATCTCCTTCTTTTGATAATCATTACTGAACATAACTAATCTTATAATACCAAGACTAGTCATATCGCCAGTAGTAAACTTGATCATACTATAACCGTAGTATACAATATAACTGACACATTAAATAATAAAAACTAGTTGGCCTTGCCGAAGCGATATTCCGCTGCGGTAAGGTCATTTCTTTTGCCTGAAATAAAGGAATGCGTAAAGTAATCGATACCTTCTGTCATCAGCTGGGCAGGTATGGGTGACGTCGATGTTGCCCGTAATACTGGGATTAAGCGAACAACCTTTATTCGATATCGTAAGAAACTTAACATCAAGAGATAGGGTACTTAGCTAGTGTATACTAATAATTCATGAATATAATGTATATGCATCATTTGCAAGCGTACGTGTTATGTGTTATTATGCATGTAATGATGTTTATTAAGCTTACTTAGTATGTATGAGGGGGGTCACTAATGAAAATCATTACATTTTCAGCTATAAAAGGCGGCGTTGGTAAAACTACCCTAGCTTTTAATTATGGTGAATGGTTAGCAAAAAATGGCAAGCATGTTTTATTTATTGACTTAGACCACCAAAGTAATTTAACCCAGACTTACAACATTTACGACAATCAAGACACTGTTGGTAACATTTTCTTAGATCGAGGGAAAGTCAAAATACATGAAATAAGCGCTTATATTAGTCTAATTGCCGGAGACATGCACCTTGACGATATTGAGCGTACCATTGAAAATAAGACTAACAAAAACATGTTCCTCTACATGTGGTTATCAGATAATTATGAACGATTAAATTTAGGAAAATTCGAGTATATTATTTTGGATTGCCACCCAGACTTTTCTACTGCTACTAAGAACGCAGTAATCATTAGTAATGCTATCCTTAGTCCAATCACACCTAGCGAGCATGGGTATAATGCAAAATTTAACCTAGAAGAAAGAATTAACGAATTACGCAAAGAAGCCATTGATTACTCTACTAGAAAATCTTATGTCACGACCAAATTATTTTTTATCGCCAACATGATTAAACACAACACAAGATCATCTCGCGAGTTATTAAAAGCCTTAAAAGGCGATCCCAGTGTATTGGCTACAGTTCCAGAAAAGGAGCTATTCAATCGTTCAACGTTGGATAAAAAATCTCTTTCAAAAATGGCTGAAGACCACAAAACATATATTGATCAACATGAATTTTTTGATAGTATGGACAAAACATTTAATGAAATTACGGAAAAGCTATAAATGTTTCATACACGTATTAATCACATGTATACTCAATATATGTGCATATGAATTATAAAGGAGGACTATCTATGGCATTCGATCCAGAGAACAAAAACATAAAAAAGGCACTACAAAAAAATGAAACAGAACAGCCAACTGATACTAAAGATAAACTTGTTATTCCTGTTTTTAAAGATGAAGAGGAACGTACTAAGAACTATACCTTTTCACTTCAACCTAGCGCACGCAAAAGACTTGACGGTCTAGCCAAAGAACATAATTTTAAGTCTGCCTCCAAATTTTTAAATGAGCTTATAAAAAATATGTGATGTCAGCTTACGGGTTTCAACCAAAAGCTGGCAAAGTATACAAGACCAAATAAAGTTGCCGGTAGGTAAGCACTATGCTAGACTAAGACTAATTTAACAACCGAATAAAGAGATCAAGCTAAACCAAAAAGTCCCCAATTCACGAGGAATTAGGGACCTTTGGCTTAGCAAGTAGCTAATAGCCAGCTACTTAGATTCAGTCGATTTTAACTTGCCGGTCTAAATCGACTGAACATTGCTCTTAATTTGTAGGTTAATTATACCGCAAACCAGTCCCCGAGGACAAGTTAAGGATAGTTAAAAACAAATTGAAGTCAATGGACTAAGTAGCTAACTGAAGCTATTTAGTCCATTTTTGTTGTTAGAAATAAAAAAGTTGCCGACTGGGCAACTCACAAACAGACACATGCTGGTAAATTACAAAGCAATCATTTATCCGTGAGGCTTTGTAATTCAGTTAAAGCATATCAGATTTGTATTTTAAAGCAAATCAAATGTTTTAGCAACTCTCTTTTGAGACAGCGTGTGTCAGTCAAGAAAGGGAGTTTTTATTATGACAAAATCAACAAATTTTAATTACTATGAAGCCGATAACGTATATGGAGCCTTATTTTTCCAGTTTCCTAAGGTATTAATGTATGGCGAGCAATACAAGCATTTAAGCAGTGACGCTAAATTGGCTTATATGGTACTGAAAGATCGGCTCGAGTATTCTTTGCGCAACAACTGGGTTGATGAAGAAGGTCACGTCTACTTTATTTTTACCAATCAAGAACTAATGGACCTGTTCAACTGTTCGAAGGGAAAATTAGCCAATGTTAAGAAAGAACTAGAAAAAGCTGGCTTACTTTATCAAAAAGCTATGCACTTTAATCCAAAAACAGGTAAAAATGAACCCAACCATCTTTACCTGGCCGAACTAGATATGCAGTCAACTGACGTCTACTTACGCGGTGAATATGGCCAAAAAGAGCCTGAAACCCTTGCTACAAGCGAAAGTCTAAAAAATAGACCTTCGCAGGAGACCGTCGAAACCCTTGCTACAAGCGAAAGTCTAAAAAATAGACCTTCGCGGAAGACCGTTGACGATAACCCTCAAACCCTTGCTGCGAGCGAAAGTCTAAAAAATAGACACGATCTAGATTATACTAATAATTTAGATACTAATAGATACGATATAGATACTCAAAAGTTGGACTTTTCCACAGCCAATTTTTCACCAGCTGAAATTGAAGCCCAAAATCGGGATTTAGTAAAACATGCTGATGAGTTCTTAACTGATGAAGACAATGGCTTGCCGGTCTTCTTAGAACCAGAAGCAGTGCAACTACTTAGCTTTTGGTGCCGTACCCCACAACAAATGCGACGCTTTATTGGTATTATCTTAAACGCCAAATATGCTGTTGAAAAAGAGCACAAGGATTTAGGCGTATGGATTCTATTAGATGACCCTGACTTAAAAAAAATGATGACCAAAACATTAAGACGCTATTTTAATGCCCTAAGAAGCGATGAGAAACATATCAAGAACGTTGAGAATTACCTGTACGGCACCATGCAAAACTTATTTGATGTTTGGTGGAACCAACAAGCGGCTAGAGACTACGCGGCCCAACACCCCGAAGAAGAAAAGTCGGCCGACAACGATAACAGTGGGTTGTACTACTAGTCCTAAAAGGCTACAAAATCCTCTCTAAGCGGTTTTAAGACTTACTAACCCTTTTATACTTAAGTTAGATTTAAATGGCTTAGACAGAAGAATAGGGGCTTTTAAATGAGTGTCAGAGCTAACCAGCTCAAAAATTCAGCCTTTAGATCAACGCCAAGCTCAGGTGATTTGAGGCTAGGGCTTTATCTATTGATAAGGTACTCAAAAGGTAGCACAATGGTAGTAGTCCAGCTCTAAGCGAAGCGGAAAGAGCTAATTTAGGTCTTTTAAAAGCTACCAAGGAGACGCCAGTAACAGAGTTAAAAGACGCTAAAGAAGTCGCTGATTGGCTCAATAGTCCAGATGAAGACTAATGGCTTATCAGATTAAATAAATTAATAACTTGGGAGTGTGATTAACATGAAAGACACAATTACAATCAATGACTTTTTTGAAATCGCCAAAGAAACTGATTTAAAAGATTTACTTGATAAGTCATTACATGAGCCAGATCCAGAAAAGCGCAAAGTATATGACGCTTTATATACCTACTTTTTAGATAAAAGACAAGATGAGGTTATTAAGCGAAAGGACTTTGTCCGTTGATAGATAAACCCCAATATATAATTGTTGCTGGTGTTAACGGAGCAGGAAAAAGTACGCTATACGATACATTTCCCAGCTTGTTTGACAAAACAAAACGGATTAACGCTGATGAACTTTTAAGACAAATGGGTGGCGATTGGCATAAAGACAGCGACAACTTAAAAGCCATGAAAGAAGAAATCAAACAACTACACTATGCTTTAGATCACCAGCAAAGTATTCACGTATAAACAACACTGGCGGGTAGAGGTAAAGCTCAACTCAATTTGATTGACAAAGCTCACAAAAATGGCTTTGAAGTGACTTTATTGTATGTTGCCCTACGAGATGAAAATTTAGCTATTAAGAGAGTAGAGGATCGGGTACAAAAGGGTGGACATGGTGTGCCATCAGAAATAATCAAAAAACGTTACCGGCAATCCAATCATAATTTATCAGCGGTTGCGTTTAAAAGTGATAATGTTTTTATTTACGATAATAGTGAAAAATTTGTTACTGTTTATAAAAGAGAAAAAGGACAAATAATCAAAAATGATTTGATCCATTTCCCTTGGATAAATCAAAATATTAATTGTTCAGAAAAGGTGCAAAAACAGTTAAAAAATTTTGCAGATCAGAACCCAGAAGTCAAGCCAAAAAACAATCCTGAAAATAAAAACGATCGGCCTAGTTATTAGGTTGATCGTTTTTGAATTTGTTCGGTTTATGCGCATTAACGTAATTAGCAAATATTTTTAAAAGTTCTTCGGTTTGTTCGACCGAGAGGTTATTAGCTTGAAAGTATTTTTCGAGCAAAGCCCCTTTTTGAATTAATCGGCGAGAACGGGCTTTGCGGGCTTGCCGATTTTCATAGTATTTAGATTGCCGTAATTTAAAATTTTCTCGTTCAATTTTTTGCTTTAAACGTGCTTGTTGCTCGACTAGTTTTTCATATTGATTAGACATGGAATTTCCCCATCTCGTATGGCTAATGATCTACGGACTTTACCTTTAAAAATTCAGAAAATTGCTGGGCTAAAAGTTTAATCTGATCGTTAGACAAATTAGCATAATCTAAATTGGCTTGACTGATGATTTGTTTACCTAGCCGTTGTTCAATCTTATTTTTTTCGTCCTTAATTTTTTGATTAAGGTCTTTTAATTTAGCTTCTTGTTTTTCTAAGTTGCTTTGAGACATAACGATCCCTCCAATCATATTAGAAATAATCACCGACACTATATCATAAGGGAAACGTTAAGTCAAAGTATAAAATTTGAAATAGCGAAGCGGAAGGCATACACTAAGTTAAAGTTTAGAGAATCAGCAGACCGAGTGAAACGAGGTCAATGCGCACTTACACACAACAACTAAAGTTGGTTGTGTTATTGTGCTAAACTCTTGTATCAGAAGTCGCCGTAGGCGACAACAAAAGCAAACCCATAAACCCAAAGAAAGGTGGTGACCGACATGGCAATTTTTCACATGAGCTTTAGTAATATTAGTGCTGGAAAAGGAAGAAGCGCAATTGCCAGTGCCGCTTATCGAAGTGGTGAAAAGCTATTCGATCAAAAAGAAGGACGAAGCTATTTTTATGCCCGCTCGGTTATGCCAGAAAGCTTTATTTTGACACCAAAGAATGCGCCAGAATGGGCGAGTGATCGAGAGAAATTATGGAATGAAGTCGAAAGAAAAGATCGTAGAGCAAATTCACGCTATGCAAAAGAGTTTAACGTGGCTTTACCAGTTGAATTAGGTGAAGATGAACAGAAAGAATTATTGACAAAATATGTACAAGAAAATTTTGTTGATGAGGGTATGGTTGCCGATGTAGCAATTCATAGGGATCACCCAGATAATCCGCACGCTCATGTTATGCTAACTAATCGTCCGTTTAATCCAGACGGAACATGGGGATTGAAAAGTAAAAGGGAAAATATATTAGATGAAAATGGGAACAAGACTTATACAGGAAATAGTCGTTTTCCAAGATCAAGAAAGGTGTGGCTAGTTGATTGGGATAAAAAAGAAAAAATCAATCAATGGCGGCACAATTGGGCGGTTAGTGTAAATCAAGTTTTAGAGCAAAAAAATATTCCGGATCGAATCAGTGAAAAATCCTTTATCGAGCAGGGAATAGATGATACCCCAATGCAACATGAGGGAATTAATAGCAAGCGGTATGAAAGAAAAGAATTTAACCAACAAGTAAAGAACTATCGCAAGGCCAAAGCCAGTTATAAAAACAACCAAGAAAAAGTAATTAATCGAGGTCATTTAGATAGTCTAAGCAAACACTTCTCGTTTAATGAAAAACGGGTGGTCAATGAGTTAAGTCATGAACTGAAAACTTATATCAGTTTGGAAAGTTTAGATGATAAACGGCGTCTGCTATTTAATTGGAAAAACAGTGCCTTAATTAAGCACGCTATTGGGGAAGATATGACTAAACAATTATTGACGATTAACCAACAAGAAAGTTCACTAAAAAAAGCAGATGAACTCTTAAATAAAGTAGTTGATCGCACGACTAAAGAACTTTATCCAGAGCTTAATTTTGAACAGACCACGCAAGCTGAAAGACGAGAATTAATTAAGGAAACCGATAGCGAACAAACGATTTTCAAAGGTAGTGAATTAAACGAACGTTTAATGAACATTCGTGATGATTTGTTGACCCAACAATTATTGACCTTTACCAAACGGCCGTACGTTGGCTGGAAGTTATTAATGCAACAAGAAAAGGAAGTCAAAATCGAACTGAAATATACGCTAATGATTCATGATGATAGCTTAGAAAGTCTAGAACACGTTGATCAAGGTCTACTAGAAAAGTATTCACCAACCGAGCAGCAAAAGATTACTCGCGCAGTCAAAGATCTACGGGCAATCATGGCCGTTAAGCAAGTCATTAAAACGCAATACCATGAAGTATTGAAAAGGGCCTTTCCCAAAGGTGATTTAGATGGATTGCCATTGATTAAACAGGAACAAGCCTATACAGCCGTGATGTACTATGATCCTGTTTTAAAGCCATGTCAGGCCGAAACGATTGAACAGTGGCAAGCAGATCCGCCACAGGTGTTCAGTCCCCAAGAACATCAACAAGGACTAGCTTATCTATCGGGACAGCTGAGCTTAGATCAGTTAGAAAATCATCACCTACAACGGGTTTTAAAGCATGATGGCACTAGACAAATCTTTTTGGGTGAATGCAAAGTCGATCCAACGATTAAGAACAGTCAGATCGAGAAAATCCAAAAGCAGTTAAAAGAGCAACAGGCCAAGGACGACCAGTATAGAAAAGTAAATATGGGACATTATCAACCGCTAAATTACAAGCCAGTTAGTCCAAGCTACTACTTAAAGACAGCCTTTAGTAACGCAATCATGACCGCCCTATATGCTCATGATGAAGATTACGAACGACAAAAACAGGCACGCGGCTTAAAAGAGACCGAGTGGGCAATGACGAAAAAGCAGCGGCAACACCAAACTCGGAACCGGCATGAAGATGGGGGTATGCACTTGTAATTTAAATGTAAAATAAAAAAAGTGCACTAACGTGCTCATTTAATGGTATAATGAATCCATAATATAGGGAAAGGAGTATTCACATGTGACAAAGAAGCAAGAATGGTTTAGCTTAGCTCAAGCTAGTCTCAAACTAGAACGAGGTAGTACGTATGTGAGTGTTTGGTTAAGACGGCACCCTAACGAGTTACCAAGTGAAATGCTCATGGAAACGGGCAAAGTTAAATTAATATCTGAAGATGGTATTGAATGGATTAAAAACCACATAAAAAAAGAGGGCGTCCTCGTCAGCAGTAGAGTTGCTAACGGGGATCAGCACCTAGAACCGCAACTTCTAGGTGTCACCCTCCTAACAATCCATTTTACCGGGCGGGTTAGGGGAAAGCTAGTTGTTTAGCGTCCCTAACGCGCTTTTTTTTGAGGAGGTGATCCAATGAAAGTGGAAAGCTGGCAAGGCATTAATGGCAAGTTAGTTCATGATGAGCAAAAGGCGATTGTGGTTGATGATGACCAAGCATTAACTGATCAAAAACAGCTACAAGCAATTTTAGATCAAGACGGTCAGCCAGTTGACGAAGTCCGACAAGCAATGATTAAGAAGACCGTTAAACGCCAGTTGAAAACTGAACCCTTAAAGCTTAGTGGTTGGTTTAACCGCCATCAAGACAGTCAAAATGCTAAAAAGACCGAAAAATTGGTCAGTGATAAACCGACCCATCAATATAAGCAGATCAAAAATGAAATGACCTTTTTTGGTGAGAGTTTCCTGGAAGGCTTCTTAGGCTTCTATGGCTTAGAAGTTGATAACGCCTTAGGACGTTACGAACATAATCTACATGTCTTAGAGACCCAAGAGCTAGGTCAGTCAGAAAAGGAGTATTACTTAGCCACGAGCGAAAATGGTCGCGTTAAATTAGCCACCGACCCATTACCAAGCCAGCAAATTGCCGAGGAACAATTGGACAAATTCTATCAGCGTAAGCCAGAGGAAACGCAAGCAGAACAAATTCAATTACGAACATCAGAAGACGATAGGAAGGAGGAATAACATGAAGTTCAGCAAAGTAAAAGCGTTAGCAACAACTGGAGCTACTGCGATTTACTTGGGCCTGATGAATACTCAGGTTGTTTTGGCAACGGACGGTGGTGAAGTTCAAAGCAAACTAACTAGCGCTGGTAAGACGATTCAAGGTATTTTAACTGGCTTGGTCGTTTTAGTTGGGATTTGTGTCGCACTATTTATTATTATCAAAAGAATGCCTGACGCAGACGATCCGCGAGAGAAATCCGAAGTTTATCACGCAGTTGGTCGGGTAGCTGGTTTAGTGGCCCTAGCGGCAGCGGTTATCTGGCTATTGCCTTGGGTCTACAGCCTATTCACTTAATTTAAAAAGGAGCTTGCCAAATGAAGAAAGGGAAAGAATTTATCTTCCCAGAGAACGTAGATAAAGATTACGGGATTTGGAAAGACTACACCTTGAAGGATTTTGGCTATGCGGCACTGGCAGGACTAGTGGGCTTAATTTTTATTGCGATTCCACCCTATGGTCTGATTTTAGTCCTGATAAAAATAGTGATTGTTGTCTTAGCCATGACGATTGTCATGGCTATTTTAACAATTAGGCCAGTTGCGGCGCGGAAGAACATTAAGGTGCGGGATAACTTTAAGTTGAAACGCCGTTATGCCAATAGTCAGAAATTGTTTTACTTAAAACCGAAGAAGCGAGGTGAACTAAATGCGTTTGAAGAAGAGCAAAACCGCCAATAAATCAGTGAAGCTCGATTGGGATTACCAACCGCCTAAAATCAATGGTGGCAAAGAAACCATTGATGACATGAGCTTGGTAGTGGGTATGTATGGTAATTACGAAGTTACCAAAACGGGTAATCTCGTTGGCATTTTGGAAGTTAGCGGGATCAACCTTGATCTACTTAATGAAACCGAACAACAGGACGTCTTTGAGGACTATAGCGCGTTTCTCATGAGTACCTTAGGTGAAGGCGTTGATGACACGTTACAGTTCTTAGAACCGACGATTCCTGTCAATATGACGACTTATCTCAATGGTCTCAAACGGCGGTATCTCGCCTTACAAAAAGACCACCCGGAGCAACAGTTCAAAATCCAACTCATAGCCAGTTACTTGGATCATTTTACTAAAGTCCAAGAATCCAAAAACATGACGACTAAACAACATCTGCTAATCGTTAAAGTGCCAATTAAGGACAAAAGCGTTAAAAGCTTAAACTTAGCGGTCGCTCATTTAGACGAAAAGATCGAACAGGTTAAACGGGATATTGAAAATGCGTTAACAGACTTTGATGTGACGGCCAAAATTTTGACTAGTCAGGAAGTCCAAGAAATTTTAAAGAACTTAATCAATTTTAATGGATAGGGGGAAATAGTATGGGTTTTGGTGATAAGATCATTGATTTGTTTATGTCAACTAAAAAAGAAAGACAGCCAAGTAATCATGAACTAGCGGTTAGCGAGCCCAAACCGGAGATTGAGGATTTTACCAAGTTGATTGATCGCGACAGCTTGCATTCACTATTTCCGTTTAGCTGGGAACAGTACCCCACCTACGTCCAGTCGGGGGAGAATTTTATTCGGGTGTTAGCGATCGCTGACTATCCCAAGCGGGTGTATGGCAACTGGCTATCAGAGCTAAAGCGCAAAAAAGGCGTTATCGATATTGTGCAATATATCGACAGCGCCAGTAACAATTCAATGATTACCTATTACAAGAAGACGATTCAAAATAAGGAAGCACAGAAGCTCAATACGTTCGACCCGTATAAAAAGAAGATTCTGCAAAATTATATTGATTCAGCCAACATGCAACTAGATAAATACCTTGATAATTCTACCACATTTGTGTACCAACATATGCTCATTTATCTGCGGACTAACAGTTTAGCAGAACTCGACGACTTAACCGAAAACGTTAAGAATACGTTGATTAAGCTACAGATGAAACCGCTAGTACCCGTTAAAGCAACCTTTCAAGCATTTTGGTCAACCATGCCAATTAACGAGAATCTATTAGGTGATTACACCTATAAAGAAAGTAATACCGAAGTTGCCAGCAGCATGTTTCCCTTTGACGACGCGGAAATTTTGGACTTGAAGCCGAGAAGCGATATTGAAGGGGTTAACAAGGATACCAACAGCTTAATTGCCGTGGATATGTTGGATCGCAACAAGACCCTGAACCAGAATATGGTTGTTATTGGTACTTCCGGTGTGGGTAAAACAACCTACATGATCCAGAAGATTCTAAGATATGCCATTCAAGACTACCAGCTCTACATTATTGATCCAGAAAATGAATATACCAAAATTGTCGAAGCTTTAGGTGGCGCAGTCTTGCACTTAACTTCTAATGCGAAGTACAAAATTAACCCGCTACAAATTTTTTCTGAAGAAATCCTAAGCGCTGATGAAGCGGTCATGAATCTTGATTTACTAGTTAAAGATAAAATTCAGCGATTAAAAGGGTTCTTTGAAGTCCTTAAAACCGGGATTACCCAAGTTGAGCTGGCAATTCTTGATGATGTGGTTAAACAGGCCTACGTCAACAGTGGTGTTTTGAAATACAGCCGCTTAAAAGAGATTAAAGACGATCAGTGGCCGACCCTATCCAACGTTTATGACGAATTGGAAAAACTAGCTGACAAGGACGCCGACAAATTCAGTCGGGTTAAAGACTTCTACTATATCTTAGGCAGCTATACCCATGGTTCTAACAGCCTATTTGACGGGTACACCAATGTCAACCTAAAAGGAAAGATCATTTCTTTTGATCTAAAACCCCTACAAAGTGAACAGGAAGTTCAATCAGCGGCTTATCTGAATACCTTCCAGTATTTGTGGGACGAAATCACCAAAGATCGGCATAGCCGCAAGAAATTGTTTGTCGATGAATTTCACTTTTTGACTTTGCACAAAGCAGCCGCCACCTTTTTCCACCAAGCCTACAAGCGGTTTAGAAAGTATAATGCTGGGGCGATTGCCGGAACGCAGCAAATTCAAGATGTGATCGAAGGAACGACAGATACTGGGCAGAACATTGGGGAAGCCATTATTGGGAACTCCTATACCAAAGTGTTCTTTGGCCTTGACGGTAAAGGTGTCGATGATGTCATTACGAAACTACGCATGACCTTTTCAGATAAAGAAAAGAAGTTACTAGAACGTCGTAGACAAGGTGAAGCCTTGATGATCTATGGTAGCCAACGCGCCTTTATGCGTGTCGAGTTGACCGAAGAAGAACTACGGCTAATTGACCCAGAAGCTTACCAAGAAAAATATCACCGTGAGACAGCCGGGCAACCGGACTATCAAAAGCGCGTGGTCTTAACTCCCAGTGAAATTGACGCCTTGACCACCACCGAGGAGGAAGGAGGGGCTTTAAATGAGTAAACTAAACCAGCTATTAAATATCGAGGTCGGCACGTTCAAGCGACAGGGGAACAAGTTAATTCTCGAACTCAATCACAATCAGTTTCGATACGACCAGTTGAGTGAGCTAAACGAATTAAAACAAGCTGATTCCAAGTTCTTGCAGTTGGTTAACGTGGTTGAGCAAGACCAGAAGGTCGTTCTAACTTATACCTTGCCGGATAAGGTCAGATCATTAAAGGACTTGCCACATGAAAATAAAGCAATCCGGTCAGCGATTGCCAAGGAAATTATGGCGCAACATGTGGTTAACGATAGCCAGTATCACATTGCGTTGAACCCAGCTAACCTGTGGTATTACCCAATGCAACATGTTTGGTACGCCTATCGGGCCAATGAACTTATGCCTTATGATGACAAACATAGCAATTTAGCCAAATACAAAGCGCTAATTCTGTTTTGCTTGACGGGGACGCCCTATGAACGGCTACTAAGCAATCCTCAAGAAGCCCTAGCTAAACACCCTGATGACTATTTACAACAAGTAGCTAAAGCCGCGTCGTTAAATGAGTTAACGGAAGTGGTTAACGGCATTGAGGACTTCGTGAGCTATCACGAATGGCAGGAAGTTGAAACCGCCCAACAGAAAACCAAACAACGATTATGGTTGAGCGTGGCCGGGGTGGTGATTGTGGCCGTTTTGGCTGTCGGCTTAGTTCATAAAAGTGACGAACGAAAGTATCAAAGCTTAGCTAACCAGAACCAAGCCCAAGTTACTCGTTTAAAGTACAATAACCAAATTCAGACAGCTTTAAACAATCACCAATGGTCGAAAGCAAAAAAGACCATGCAGAAAGCTGGTTATAGCAAGAACAGTCAAGTTCAAACATTCTTAAAACATAAACAGTATCAGCAAGCCTTAAACGTTGACCCAAGTCAGTTGAACAAGGTTGTTAATGCGGCTTATGCCAAAAAAGATAGCGGGCAGGTTGCCAAGTGGGAATTGCCAACTAAGGCGACAAGTAAGCAAAAAGACCAATTGAAACTCGAAAAAGCGATTGTTAACTATAACACCAATACGCTCAATAACCAATTGTCCTTTACGACGAATGCTGATGTTTTATTAAGAATAGGACAAGCTTTCCTCGCCCATAATGATACGCAAGACGCCCAGACCGTCCAAACCAAGTTAGCCGGCGTGAACAGTCCTAAAGCTAAGTACCTCAAAGCGCTATTAAGTCTCAACTCTGCTAAGAAGGAAGTTAGCGACGCCCAAAAGAAGTTAGATGACGCCAATAAAATTGATGGTAGTAAAGATAAGGATAAAGACAAGAAGGTGGATTCGGCTAAGTCGGACTTAAAGAACGCGCAGAGTGACCAATCAGCAGCGCAAAAACAAGTCGATCAGGCCAAGCACAAAGTGGGTGATTAAATGCAAGTACTGTCTTTCGAATATAAGAAAAAGAAGTGGAAGGTGATTGCTTATACTGTGGGTGGCGCCCTTCTGCTAATCATCTTGCTAATCGCCGCGCTTTCCGGTCAATTGCAAGAAAACAGTTGTGATAACTCAACCACTACAGAAACACAATTAGATAGTAAGAGCATGACGGAAAATGCCAAAAATATTTATGCACACTGGAAACAGAAGTATGGTGCCACCCCACAAGCAGCCGCTGGTATCTTGGGGGTCTTACAACTAGAGAGTCGCCTTGATCCCAATTCGGTTAATTCAAGTTCCGGGGCCACGGGCTTAGCCCAGTGGTTAGGTGGCCGAAAAGATAAGTTGGAGAACTTAGCCCACAAAGAAAACAAACCAGCGACGAATCTCGGGGTGCAGCTGGATTATCTCGACCAAGAATTGAACAGTAGTTACTATGCGTCAAACAAGCAAATTTTTAAGTATACGGACGTGCACAAAGCGACTAAAGCCTGGTTAATGGATTATGAAGGTATGAGCAAGAACCCGGAACAATGGTATTTAAGCCAAAGATACGGGTATGCCGATCACTGGTATTCCGTGTTCGGGGCGAGTGATCCAGTGGCTGGTAATACGTTAGATAATGCGAGTTCGGGAGACCTGACCGAGCTAGGTTGCGATAGTGACCCGAGCTATTCCGGCGGTAGTATCGTTAAAAACGCAGAAAGTATGAAAGGCGATTTCTACTATGTTCAAAACCACCCCAGCCCTGATTTAGGCAGTGACTTAAAGAATCCCAGCAAAACTGGTGGAACTGATTGTTCGGGCTTTGTCTGGTTAGCGCTTAATAAAGCTGGTTACAAGGTACCGGCCAACATGGGCTGGTTTACCGGTACGATGGCAAGTGACGCCAAAGGCAGTCATCAATATCTGAAACAGATCAGTGAAAATGACGCGAAAGCCGGCGATATTGTGATTGTTAATCAAGGTGCCGGGGCCGGGAACAATGGGCACACCGCAATCTTGTTAGACAAGTGGCAAGGCAAAGCCACCAAAATCATTGAGCAAGGTGGTGTAGGCGACAAGGTTAACGAAAGCACCTTTGGCACCGCCTTTTATAGCTTATTGAACGGTAGCGATGTGACGTTAGCCCGGCCAATCAAGAAGTAAGGAGGACGAGTAAATGAAGCGTAGCGTGGTTTTAAGTGTTGTGATTGGTAGCTTGATCTTAGTTATGTCATTAGGGGCGAATGCCTATCAGCATAGCCAAATTAAGCAGGCACAACAACAGATCAGTCGCTTACAACAACAAAAGCGTCAAGTCAGCCAGCAATTGACTAAAGCCAACCAACAAAAGCAGTTATTGAGCACCCAAATTGACAGTTATAAGACCTACCAAAATAATAAGGACAAAAGTCAGGCTGAACTTAGCTTTAATACGGTGGTCACCAAGTTCTTTAAGGTCATGAATAACTTTAAGCCCAAGACCTACGGTCAGCGTAAAGATGGCGTGAAAGACTTGATTTCCGACAAGCTATATCAGCAATACTTTTCAAATAAGGGCACGTATGGTGATAGCAATAGTGTTTCAGCCAAATTAGATCAGCTGAACCTGTATACACAAAGTAAGCAGGGCCAAGATATGAAAGGCTTGGCCGTCGTTAGTTATGAAAGCAAGAGTGGCGACAACGACTGGCAGAAGGCAACGGTACTTTATCAGGTGACTTTCGATACCACCACGGATCGAATCACTGCAGTACAAAATTTAGGCAGCAGTTTTAAAGCCAGTGACCTTAATTAAGCGGGTTGGTAAAGCCCTAGCGGTAATCGTGGTGGTTTTAGCCGTTAGTAGTTTTGCTAGTCATCAATATGTGAATTACGTGGAAAAGCAGCGACCAATTGTGACGTTGGCTAAGCATTCTGATAAAGTTCTGTTCTTTTACCGTGATGATTGCCCGGATTGTCAATCTATTTTCCATCAAATTTATTGGCACAACGTCATTAGCCACAACATTATCTTGATTAACATGAACCAACCGCAGAATCGGCAATATATTCAAAAATATCAATTAACGTCAGTCCCAACCTTGATCCATGGTAAGCAACGATATTCCGGTACCAACCAACAAAGAATTAAACAGATAGTAGGTGATTAGATGAAAGACAAATTATTAGACAGCGTTAAAGCCAGTTGGCCATATCTACTAACGCTAATCATTGGCTTGTATTTAGCGGAGATTTTAGCTGGCTCTGTCATGGCCTTGTCGCACTATAAGCTAACTTTTGCGGATCATATGCCAACCGTATTAAAACAATTAGCCTTACACCCTTGGCACTATTACAACTTGTATTTGGGCCAAAAGAACCCAGTACTAATTATTGTTAGTGTCGCCGTGATCCTATACACCATCTATTTTGCCTTGAAACGAAATGGCAAGCACAAAGCGTGGGAAACCGCAGACACTGAAACCCACGGGAGCGCGACTTGGGGTAATCTAAAAGAATTGAGTGACCATTACTTTAGTATCAATGCCAAAGACCTCACCACAGCATTTAACAGGAGCACTACAACAGAAATATTAGAGGCATTAACAAAACAAGAAACACAATCCAAGACAGACAAGTGAAAGGAAGTAAGAAGCATGAACAGACCAGATTTATTAGTACGAATAGTTACGATCATCACGTCGTTAATTGCAATAGTTTTGTTTCTATTTCAGGGTTGGAACACACCTACTTTTGTATTTACAGTTATCACAGTCATTTTATCTTTCATTTATCAGTTAATCAGAATACAGATGAAAAAGAAGTAAATCAGAAAAGTCATCTAAAGCTAACCACATTGGAGGTAAACGCATGAATGGGACAATTTTAGGAATCGTGGATAAACGGATTGTTTACCAGAATAACAGCACCAAACCCAATCGGAATATCTTTGTGGTTGGGGGACCTGGATCATATAAGACCCAATCAGTCGTCATTACCAACCTGTTTAACGAAACGGAGAACAGCATTGTCGTGACCGATCCCAAGGGGGAATTATACGAAAAGACGGCCGGAATCAAACTGGCCCAGGGTTATCAAGTACATGTCGTCAACTTTGCCAATATGGCTCACAGTGATCGCTACAATCCTTTTGATTATATTCAACGGGATATTCAAGCTGAAACCGTGGCAACAAAGATCGTGCAAAGTGAAAATGCCGAAGGCAAAAAAGACGTGTGGTTTAGTACCCAAAGACAGCTTTTGAAGGCTTTAATCCTGTTTGTCATGAACCACCGGTCACCAGAACAACGGAATTTGGCCGGTGTGACCCAAGTGTTGCAAGAAAACGATGTGGAAGCCGAGGAAAAGGGTGCGGATAGTCCGCTAGATACCTTGTTTCTTGATTTAACCATGACTGATCCAGCGAGACGCGCTTATGAGTTAGGCTTCAAAAAGGCTAAAGGAGAAATGAAAGCCAGCATTATTGAAAGCCTGTTGGCGACCATTTCGAAGTTTGTCGACAAAGAAGTGGCCAATTTTACCAGCTTTTCAGACTTTGATTTAAAAGAGATTGGCAAAGCCAAAGTAGTACTGTATGTGATTATTCCGGTCATGGATAATACTTATGAAAGCTTCATTAATCTGTTTTTCTCACAATTGTTTGATGAATTATACAAATTAGCCGCCGATCATCACGCTAAATTACCTCACCAAGTCGACTTTATCCTTGATGAATTTGTTAATTTAGGGAAGTTTCCTAAGTACGAAGAATTTCTGGCGACGTGCCGGGGGTACGGTATTGGCGTGACGACCATTTGTCAGACCTTAACCCAGCTACAAGCCTTGTATGGCAAGGAAAAGGCTGAGAGTATCTTAGGTAATCATGCGGTTAAAATTTGCTTGAATGCCGCTAATGACGTGACCGCTAAATACTTTAGTGATCTGTTAGGAAAATCAACCGTGAAAGTGGAAACTGGTAGTGAGAGTACCAGTCATAGCAAGGAAGAAAGTCACAGCAAGAGCGATAGTTACAGCTATACGAGCCGTTCGCTCATGACGCCCGATGAAATTATGCGTATGCCTGAAGATCAGAGCTTATTAATCTTTAGTAATGCCCGACCAGTCAAAGCGACAAAAGCGTTCCAGTTTAAACTATTTCCGGGGGCTGATCGTTTGGTTAACTTGTCACAGAACGATTATCAAGGCCAACCAGAAGCCAGTCAAGAAACCAGCTTTAAGAATAAAGTAGAAAAATGGAAAGCAAAATTAAAGGAGACTGCTCAAAAAGAAGTCGCAAACAAGATGTCTCAAACAGAGGAGGAGCAACAACAGGACAACCTAGACAGCGACTTAGAAAGAGTTTCAAATAAAGATAAAGATAGTCAAACAGAGGCGCCAAAAGAAGACGACAACAACCTATTTGGATAATGGAGGACATATTAATGAAAAAATATCGCAAATATATAATCGCCGTAATGACAGTGTTACTGATTGCTGTCGGTCTAACCGCCTGCGGAAAGTCTACAGCACAAGATTTGCAAAGTCACCAGTGGACGTTTGCTTCTAGCAAAGATAATGGTATGGCCGCTACTGCAAAGTTTTCGAAAAGCAACTTAACACTCACCCAAGCGGGCTTTAGCGAAGTCTATACTTACAAGTTGATTGAAAACAAGGGTAATGAACAAATTAAGTTCATTGGTAAGAACAGTGTTTCAGGTAGTACAGAAACACGACTATTTAAGATTAAAAAGCAGTCAGACAAATATAAACTAACGCCAATTAACACACTAGCTAAAAGTGATACTGGTACGGTCACACTCATTCCAAAATAGACGAAGGAGGGGTTTAAAATGACAGAAATTATTCAATCAGCTATTTCACACTTTTTCGAATGGCTACTGTCTGGTTTGTTAGATGGTTTATTCAACATCTGTAAGGCAATCATTGACCAAGCCAATCAAAGCTTGCCGATTGTTAAAACGTGGTATGCTATCTTCCTATCCTTTGCGACATCGTTAGTCGTTGTGGTCGTACTTGGCCGCATTGTGATGACAATTCTAAAAGAGGCAGACGAAAGTACCGACGTCACTTGGGCTAATATCATCATGGACGGGATTAAATCAGCGGCCGTGATTCCAGTTTTCGTGTTCTTACAGGGATTCATTCAAGGTTCAATTACCTTGCCCCTGCTAAAGTATATGTTTAGTTCTGATCAGAAATTCACTGCTAAATCAATTACCGGCATGAATAAAGTTCCTGGGCTAAAAGATGTTGGCATTTCGCTACCCTTACAGATTTTGTTTCTGCTAATCTTCACTGTCGTAACCGTCGTATTCTTTATCAAGATGTGTGTGTTTGTGGCTGATATGGCTTGGTACAACCTGACGATTCCTTTAGCTGCAATGAGCATGGCGACCGAAAGCTTTGATTACAGTGGCACGTGGTGGAAGAAGTACATTTATTACAATGCTTCTATTATTAGCCAGGTGCTTTGTATGTCACTATCAGTATGGTGTTTCACTAATATGGCTAAATACGGGTTTATTGCCTTTATTGGTTCAATCGGATTCGGTTTTTTGGTGGTCAAAACACCTGACGCCGTTAAAGACTTTTGGGCTTCAACCGGTGTGACTAAAAGTGCTGGTATGGGTGCCATGAGAATGTTTCAAAATTATTTCCGTAACCACTAGGAGGATATATAGTTATGAAGAAAATCGTACACTGGTTATTAGAAAAAGCCAAAAAAGATATGCGAACCGACCCTTTTACAACACCTTCCCGGCGGACTAAGCTGTCTTACTATTTTGATACCTTAGTTAGCATGGTCTTCTATATAATGGGAATTTACCTCATGTTAATGGATTTATACCAAGAGCTTTTCACGGCGAACCATACCGATTTTTTAGGAACTGCACTAATGGCCTTAGTTTTACTGCTGGGTGGCTTATTATTCCGTTGGTCAGCCTATGCAGATTTCAAAGCCATCAACCGGTATCAACAATATTTAAAGCAACAATCGATAGAGCAGCAACAAAAATTGCGCCGTGAAACTTGGTTAAAAGCGGTCGAACAAGGCAAAACAGAATTAGAACAGAAATTGAATTATAAGGAGTGAACGAACATGACCACTGTTATCTTAGCTGAAAAACCCAGTCAAGCCCGTTCATACGTCCAAGCCTTTCAAAAGAGCACAAAAAAACAGGGTTACTATACGGTTAGTGACCCTGTTTTGCCCGAAAATACGCTTGTGACGTATGGTCTCGGACATTTAGTTGAACTAGCCACACCGGATAAATATGATCAGAAATACCAGCAATGGGCCTTATCTAATTTACCGATTTTCCCCGACAAATACAAGTTTGAAGTGTCAGCTAGTAAAAAAGCCCAATTCAAGGTCGTTAAAGACCTGTTAACGAAAGCCGATACCATTATTGTGGCCACCGATAGTGGTCGGGAAGGGTCAAATATCGCGTGGTCGATCATGAACCAAGCGCATATTGATGTTAAGTCGAAAACGATTAAGCGCCTTTGGTTGAATAGCCTAGAAAAAGACGCGATTATTACCGGCTTTAAAAATCTTGGTGATTGGCACAAAGACTATCTGGCTTATAAAGAAGCCCAAACCCGTCAAATTAGTGACTGGTTGATCGGTATGAATGGCAGTCCCTTATATACTTTGTTATTAAGACAAAACGGGGTACGCGGGGTGTATTCGATTGGTCGCGTGCAGACGCCAACCTTGTATATGGTCTATCAAAGAGACCAGGCAATCAAAAACTTTAAGCCGGAACCCTATTTTGAACTAAATGCGGAAATTTTAGCCAATCAGCAAAAATTCGTCGCAAAATTAGACCCCTATCAGCGATTTAAAGACGAAACAGGGCTAATGACATTCATGCAAGCTAAACACGTTCAGAAAGGCTCACAGGGCGGTTTAATCAAGGACGTGCAAAAGCAGGCTAAAAAGAGTGCCAGTCCACAGCTGTTCTCGCTTTCTAGTCTCCAAAGTGCCATGAATAAACGGTATCATACCAGTGCCAGCCAAACCTTAGCGGCCATTCAGAGTTTATACGAAGCTAAATTCCTTAGCTATCCCCGAACCGATTGTGCTTATATCACTGATGAAGAATTTGAGTATTTAGTGGCTAATCTGACGAAGTATCTGGGGTTAGTCTCTAAGCAAGTCGCTTTAACCAATACCACGCCAAATAAGCGTTATGTTAATGGAAAAAAAGTTGAAGAACACTACGCCATTATCATGACTAAAGTCGTGCCGACGAAAGAGAAACTAGCCAGCTTGCCTAAATTACAGCAACAGGTCTATGATTTGGTTTTAAGAACCACATTAGCGATGTTTGCTGATCCGTACGAGTACGAAGAAACTACCATTATCACCCAAGTTGGTGACGCCAATTTTAAAGCAACCGGTAAGGTCCCAACTAAGCAAGGTTGGCAAGCTTTATTTGATGATCACAAAACCGACCAGCAAGAGGTAGCCACCCTACCGATCGTTCACCAAGGCGACCAAGTTCAAGCAAATCTGCAAACGCCGCAAAAAGAAACGACCCCACCCGTGCCATTTACCGAAGGTACCCTGATTACGGCAATGAAGACCGCCGGCAAAACGCTTGATGATGAAGAAGCCCAGGCGATTCTCAAAGATGTGCAAGGCATTGGGACAAGTGCGACCCGTGCCAATGTGCTGGAAGTGTTAAAAAAACGCGGCTATTTGGTTACTGAAAAGAACAAGCTCCACGTCAGTGAAGCCGGAATTACTTTATGTAAAGCGGTCGAACTCGAACCCTTGCTAACTAGCCCAGAGATGACAGCAAAATGGGAGCAAGCGTTACAACAAATCAGTACCGAAGAACGCACCCCGGATAACTTTTTGAACCAAATCAAAAAGTTCGTGGAAAAATTGATTGCTGATGTTCCCACGCAATTGACTGGCAGTGCAGCCATTAAGCAACAAATCGATCACCAACAGCAAGCGCAAAAAAACGCCGAGGTGTTCTTAGAAACACCGCAAGTAACTGTTTTAAATAAACAAAAGTTTTACATTGTGAAGCCTAAGCAGGGCGAAGACTTTATTCTACCCAAGAAATGGAGCGGTAAGACGCTCGGGAAGACCGCAATTAAAGCGTTGGTCACCAAGGGGGAAACGAGTAAATTAAAGGGTTTCAAGAGCAAAAAAGGAAAGTCGTTTGACGCCAAGTTAAAGCTTGACGGCCATAAATTAAGTTTTGATTTTGATTAGAACCTGCCTACCGCCCTTCACGTTATTCCGGTTGGTGAACCCGTCATTTAGGTTCACTTTTACAACCCTAAAAGTAAACCTAAACAACGGGTGAGATTAGCAAAACAAAGGAGATCATAAATATGGATAACGAATTAGCAGTCATTGGGAGTGAATTACCAGTTTTGCAGACTAAAGGAGCCTATAAGTATTTAAAAGAAATTACTGGAAATGGGTCTTATTATCAAGTGGCCTGGCAAAAATTAGCCGATGGCTACGTTGCCCTTTATGGCACGACCCCAGTTCAAATCAACGTAGCCCCTATATTGAATGATATTTTTGAAGATGAGGAGGGGTAGACAATGCCGAGTAAAGCAGATGTTAAAGCCTGGAAAGCACAATTAGTCGCCCAGGCTGAACAACAAATCCTAAAATTAACCGATAGTGACCGATTTAAACAGTACCTCAATACCTTGGCTAAATTCCATCATTATAGCGCCAGAAACATTGATTTAATTTATGCGCAAAATCCTCAAGCTACTCAAGTCGCCGGTTTTAAGCAATGGCAGACGGCTTTTAACCGCACCGTCAACCGAGGAGAGAAAGCAATTCGGATTGCGGCTCCCATTATTAAAAAACTAACTCCAGAGGATCAGAAAAGACTTGATACGACCGAAGAAAAAGCCATAGTTGGTTATCGCTATATTCCAGTATTTGACATATCACAGACAAGCGGCGAACCAGTCCTAAGTGCTGAGGATTTTGTCAAAGAAAATTTAGCCGATCATCAGAATGTAACGAGCTTGTATAACGCGTTCAAAGATTATTTAAACCAGCAAACCGACCTTAAAGTTAGTGAAGTGCCTTTAGCAACGCTAAATGGGGCTAAGGGGTATTTTCAACCCAGCACTAATGAAATCGTCATTGGTGGCGATGAGTCCGACAATGCTTTGAAACTAAAAACGTTATATCACGAATATGCACATAGTCAGTTACATGGGTTAAAATCAGCCTTTAAAGATCGGCCACGAGCCTATCAAGAAACGCAAGCCGAAGCGGTCGCATATGTCGCTATGCAAAATATTGGGGTTGATACGGGTAATTACTCCCTCGGTTATGTAGCTACCTGGGCGAAAGATAAAGCCGTGATCCATAGCACTTTAAGTGAAATTCAGCAGGTTAGTAACAAGGTGATTGAGCTTAGTGACGGGTTAACCAAACAATTAGGCTTACAAGAAGCCCAAAAAGAGCCTGAGCATGATCTAAAAAAGCTATCAGCCCATGATCTTAATAAGTCCTATCAAGGCTTGCAACAACAAGTCCAGCAAGCAAGGAACCCACAACAAAAATCAGAACTACAAAATAAATTAAATAATGTACACCATGAAATCAGTAAGCGAACACAAAAACAGCTGCAAGCATTTGCTGAACAGAATCCGGAAATCAAACAACCCGAATCCGAACTGGATCAAAGTTTAAAGCGTTAGCCAGTTTTTAAAGGTCATGCTATAATATAAACAGAAAAAGGAAGTCCCGCCGAAAACAGGACTTCCCGTGCAAGCCGCTTCAAAGGCGGTGGCATTAACATTAGACTAAATACTAGTCGTCCTGTAACCTGCCAAAGTTACACAGGGCGGCTTTTTTATTTGTGGTGCTTGTCGATATAGCTGAGGAGCGCGATTAAAAACGTGCCAAACAGCAACATCAACGAGAGTGTCTGGAAGACGCTCATTGACTGTGAAACCTTCCTGAAGATTATTCCATGTTCCCATGGGCCTCACCTCACAAGGGAAAAGACAGCCACCGCCCTTAAAACTTCTTGCT
>ERZ791897.421-NODE-421-length-33088-cov-2.604275_pt1 | contig 33088 bp, 23 predicted proteins | sample MGYA00510152_ERZ791897 | MGnify/ENA primary metagenome ERZ791897 (study PRJEB30046, sample SAMN00792050) | human gut metagenome | study: EMG produced TPA metagenomics assembly of the A metagenome-wide association study of gut microbiota in type 2...
GCAAAGATGGAAAATACCAGAAAGTAAAAACTATATCCAAAGGCGGTACGACTTCTTATAAAGATGGAAAACTGAAAAAATCGACGACTTACTATTATAAGATCCGTGCATATCGTAAAGTGGATAGAAAGAAAGTATATGGAAGTTATTCTTCCGTTGTTTCCGTAAAGACCAAAGCAAAATAAAAGTAAAAAGAGATACCCCGGTGGGATGATCATCATACATTCTGCCAGGGTATTTTTAAGATTTTATGAAAATTCTGGTAAGATATATTCAAAGGTTGGGTTTTATGATAGAATGAGCAGTGGATGTGAAATGCACAAATACCAGGAAATATACAAGAGGATAACAGGAAAATGAAAAAAAGGATTTTAGCAGTAATCATGGCAGTCTGCGTGAGTATGACAGCACTGCCTGCAGATGTAAGTGCAGCAGAAGACAGTGCAGTTCAGACAGAAAGCATGCAGAAAACATCACCGGCAGAGAAATCAGCCCAGACAGAAAACGCTGGGAATGCAGCAGAAGAACTGACCGGAACGGAGATGACAGAGACAGAAGAAACGACCGAGACGGTAACAATCGAAACAGAGACGATTGAGACAGAAGAGCCGGCAGAGACAGAAACCTCGGAAACAGAGAAACCGGCAGAGACAGAAACCTCGGAAACAGAGAAACCGGCAGAGACAGAAACAATCGAAACAGAAACTACGGAAACAGAGAGCACCGAGACGGAGACAGCTGAAACGGAGACAGAGGAGTCAACCGAAACGGAAACAACTGAAACAGAGACAGAAGAGCCGACCGAAACGGAGACTGCGGAGACAGAGACTGTCCAGGCAGCAGAACTTAACTACATGATGGTAGAGTCACCGTACGTTGAGACACCGGGAACGCAGAATGTGGTCTTAAGTCTTGGAACAGGCGATGAGCAGCTTTCGGATATCGTCTTAAATTATAAGAATCTGACCACCGGAAAAGCATATCAGACAAAAACTGCAGGAATAGAAGAGGATATGATCCGGTTTACCATGGATTTTTCAGAAAATGGACAGGCAGGAGAGTATCAGATCACTTCCGTGCAGTTTACACAGGAGAAAACAAAACAGGAAATCCTGCTATCAGACCTTGGCATGGATGTAAGATTTGGTGTCAATGAACAGGCAGAGACGAACCCGGATCAGGTACTTTATGATGAAGATGCCTATGCGGATGTGGATGCTGATGTTGTTACTATGAGCGCAGATGGAGAAGTTATTTCCGAAAACACTGTGGAAAATGTGCTGGAGCAGGGAATCTCAGAGGCTGTCGCCAGTGTTACAGATAACTTAAAAGGTGCGAACAGTAATGTGAAAGTCGTACTCGATCCGGGACATGATGGCACCCATGCAGGAGCATCCGGTTTTGGAGTACAGGAAGCGGATCTGACACTTAAGATCGCCACATATTGTAAAGAAGAATTATCTACCTATAATGGTATTACTGTTTATATGACAAGAGAGAGTGCAAGCTGTCCGGCAGGCGGCGGAGATAATATTGCATGTCTGGATGCCCGTGCAAACCTTGCAAAGAATGTGGGGGCAAATGTGTTAGTAAGTTTCCATTTAAATACTGCAAACGGAACAGCGAGAGGCGTGGAAGTTTATTATCCGAACAGCAACTATAATGCACAGGTAGGAAGCAATGGACAGGCACTTGCAAAGAAAATATGCGATAAATTGGCAGCACTTGGATTGAATTATCGTGGAACTTTGATTAGAAATGCATCTTATGATAAATATCCGGACGGCTCTGCCGCAGATTATTATGGTCTGATCCGCCGTTGTAAAAACAATGGTATTCCGGGACTGATCATCGAGCATGCATTTTTAGACAATGCAAATGACTACTATACATATTTAAGCTCTGATGATAAATTAAAGGCACTTGGTGTTGCAGATGCTACTGCGATCGCAGAGTATTTCGGTCTGACAAAAGGTGCTCAGACAGTTACCTGTACCTATACGCAGTCAAGAGCGGATGGAAGTCTGAAAATCAAATGGAGCGGACTTGATAATGTTGATTATTATGAGATCTGGCGTGATACTAAAGATGCCTATGATTATGAAAAGATCGATGAAGTATCTGATGCGACATCTTTTATCGATGATACCGTAGAATTGGGAACAAGATATTACTATTTGGTTCGTCCGGTATTTAATGACGGAACTACGGGAGAATACTCCAAATCCATCTCTGGTGTGGCATTAGCAAAGACAAACTTTACGAAAATCGAGGCAAAGAGCGGAAAGAAGGTCGCTTTAACCTGGAAAAAAGTTTCGCAGGCAGAAGGATATCTCATTTATCGCAAAGACAGTGAGGATGGAAAGTATAATCAGATCGGTAAAGTGACTTCAGGAAAGACTCTGACATACACAGATACTGTGAAATCCAATAACAAAACATATACTTATAAAATACAGGCGTATAACACAAATAATGGTAAACAGGGTGTCGGTGCATATTCCTCCACGAAATCAGCAAAGACACTTGCAAAAGCAAAAATTACAGGCATCACGTCCTCAAATGAGGAAGTATTAAAAATTTCCTGGAATAAGGTAAGCGGTGCAAAGGGATATATCATTTCCCGCAGCACAAAGAAAGATAGTGGTTATAGTGAAATAGATACAGTATCAGGAGAAAAGACAACATCCTACACAGATGATACTGTAAAAGCAGGAAAGACCTATTACTATAAGGTCGAAGCATATAATGTCAACAGCGGTACAAAAGGATACGGCGGTGCATCGGATGCGGTGGCAGGAAAAACTGCAAAGTGCACAAAGATCACATCAATCATTTCCGCAAATGAAAAAACACTGACGATCAAGTGGAATAAGATCACAGGAGCTTATGGTTATCGTATCAAACGAAGTACCGATGAAGATGGTACTTACAAAGTTGTTAAGACGATTAAATCCGGAAACACGACCAGCTACAAAGACACCAGTGTAAAAGCAGGAAAGACCTATTATTACACGGTTGAGACTATGGTAAAGACAGGAGACAATATCTGTTATAGCGGTGATTCAGCGCCCATGGAAGGAAGAACAGCGAAAAAAGCGAAGATCAAGTATGCTGTTTCAAATGGAAGTAATCAGATTGAAGTAAACTGGGGAGCAGTGAGCGGTGCCTACGGCTACCGGATCAAACGCAGTACGTCAAAGAATGGTACTTATAAAGTGGTTGCCACTTTAAAAGGAAAAAATAATACGACCTATCAGGATAAAAATGTAAAAACTGCAAAGACCTACTATTATAAGGTAGAGACGATCAACAAGGTAAATGGCAAAAAAGGATACAGCGGTGATTCCGCAGTTGTGTCAGCAAAGACATTAAAAACTACATCCATTACAGCAGTCGAGGCAACCGGAAGTACTTCCGTAAGACTGGAATGGAAAGCTGTGGATGGGTCATCCGGTTATCAGATTTACCGGAGTACGTCAAAAGACAGTGGTTATAAAAAGGTCGGACAGGTCAAAGGTAAAAATACGAAAAAATATGAGGATAAAACATTAGAAGCCGGAAAAACTTACTATTATCAGGTTCGTGCATATAAGAGCAACAGTGCTAAAAACGGTGTGGCATCTTTCTCAAAAGCACAGAAGGCATGGACGATCAAACAGGTGGTATTCTCCCAGATCACAAGTGACAGCAAAAATCAGGTCACACTTGGCTGGAAGAAAGTTTCAAAAGCACAGGGGTATGATATTTACCGGAGCGACAAGTCAAACAGTGGATTTGAAAAGATCGCTTCAATTTCATCCGGATCTACACTGACTTACACGGATAAGGGCGTAAAGAGCGGCAATACGTATTACTATAAAATTGCAGCAACTTATAAGATCAAAGGCAGTGCAGGCAGAGGAAGTTATAGTAAGGTAACAGAGGTTGCAGTCTTAAAACAGGGAAGTATTTCTTCTATCACACTCGGAGATAATAATGTATTAAATATCTCATGGAACAGTGTTGCAAATGCAAGTGGCTATGAACTTGCCGGTGCGGTCAGCGAAAAAGGAACTTATACCACATTACAGACTTCTGGTGCAACATCCTTTACACACAGTAATCTGGTACAGGGAACGACATATTACTATAAAGTAAGAGCATACAAAGATTTAAGCAACGGAATCCGTATGTACGGACCATGGTCAGCGGTAAAAGAAAAAGCTGCAGCGCATGAGATCATGGGTACAAGCAGTGTGACAGTCGACCAGATGGTATCTTACTATAATAAACGTTATACCTTCCCGGCAGATACTTACCGTGATAAGGGAGCAGATTCTGCGGAGGCATTCTTTAAGATCTTAAAAGAAGAGGCAGAAGCCGAGGGTGTAAGAGCAGATGTATTATTTGCACAGGTTATGTTAGAGACCGGAGGATTAAAATTCGGCGGTGATGTGCAGCCGAGTCAGTGTAACTTTGGAGGACTCGGTGCAGTCGGTGGCGGTGCAGCAGGTGAGACTTTTGCAGATGTAAGAACCGGACTCCGTGCGCAGGTACAGCACTTAAAAGCATACGCAAGTACAGATGGATTAAACAATGCATGTGTGGATAAGCGTTTCCAGTATGTATCGCGTGGAACAGCCAGATACGTGGAGTGGCTTGCGATTCCGCAGAATCCATATGGAAAAGGCTGGGCAGCAGATGCGGATTATGGTACGAAGCTGCTTCGGATCATGGATAGTTTATAAACTGAATAAAGTGCAGTAAAAACATAAGAGGCTGTGAGAAATGGTACAAACATTTTTTGCAGCCTTTTGAGCTGTTACAGAATGTCCGTCATTGAATCAGTCATTCTATGGCGGGAAAACTTGCAAAGAACGGCTGATTTTGGTATAATACGCCGGTATATATATAACAGGTCTGATGCTTTAAAATCAGTTCTGCTGACGTAAACAAAGATTGAAAAGAGAAGCTATGAAAAAAAGAAAAGGCTATAAACATTTATTGAATTATTGCGCGAACTTAATCATGATTCTTTTTGAGATGATGTGTTTTTCATACGTCTGGTTCGTTTACTATAATCCATTGATGACCAATAAATTTGGAGAACGTGGTCACTGGGGAGTTATCGGACTGTATGTTTTGCTGGCATTTTTCTTTACGCAGAGTCTGGGCGGATTTCATATTGGTTACCTTGAGGCTTCCGATATATTCAGTTCACATGCATTAGCGATCATCATGAGTGCAGTTGTGGAATATTTTATTGTCGTTCTGGCAGTGCGAAGCTATGTATCGGTGTATCCACTGGTGTGTATGTCAGTGATCGAGATCATATTCAGTATCATCTGGACGATGCTGGTAAGGAATTTATATCAGAAGCTTTATCCTCCAAGAAGAATGTTAGTCATCTATGGCAATTATCCGCCGGATGATCTGATCGCGAAGATTAATTCAAGAAAAGATAAGTATAATATCTGTATGTCCGTAAGCTATAAGATCGGATATGTGAAATTATATACGATGGCAAAGGAATACGAGGCCGTGGTCTTGTGTGATCTGCCTGCTGAGGCGAGAAACCAGATCATGAAGTACTGTTATCAGGAATCCATCCGTACTTATGTGACACCTAAAATCTCAGATATTCTTCTTAGTGCGGCAGATGATATTCATCTGTTTGATTCACCGTTACTGCTGCTTCGCAATGAGGGACTTACGATCGATCAGAGATTCTTTAAAAGGATTGAAGATATTGTGTTTTCTCTGATTGGAATTATTATTTCGTCCCCACTTATGCTGATCATAGCAGTATGTATTAAATTATATGATGGTGGCCCGGTGTTTTTTAAACAGCCGAGATACACCAGGGACAATGAAGTATTTATGGTATTAAAATTCCGCAGTATGTCTGTTCATGATGCAGACAATAAGATCACCAAAAAAGGTGATACAAGAGTGACACCGGTCGGAAAAGTGATCCGTGCCGCTCATGTGGACGAGCTTCCCCAGTTGTTTAATATTTTAAAAGGCGAGATGTCTCTGGTTGGTCCAAGACCTGAATGGAAAACAGTGGTAGATAAATACGTTGAGGTTGTTCCGGAATTTGCACTCCGTACCAAAGTTAAAGCCGGACTGACAGGATATGCCCAGGTGTATGGAAAATACAGTACAACACCTTATGATAAGGTACGTCTGGATATTAAGTATATCGAGAACTATTCACTTTGGCTTGATTTAAAGCTGATCCTTCTGACAGTAAAAATCCTCTTTAAAAAGGACAAGACAGAAGGTGTAGATGAGTATCAAAGTAATGCACTGCGAAATGAAAGTGCAGACAACGATAAGAAGCAGGTGTGAGACAGATGTATATTGAGGGAAAAGTCAGTATTATTGTTCCTGTTTACAATGCAGAAAACTTTTTGAACAGGACAGTTGACAGTATTCTGGCACAGACTTATGAAAACTGGGAATTACTGCTGGTAGACGACTGCTCAACAGATCAGAGCAGAGATATCATGAGCAGTTATACGGACGAGAGAATCCATTGTTTTTACTGTGAAGAAAATTCAGGACCGGCAGGCGCAAGAAACCTTGCGCTGCATCATGCAACGGGGCAATATATCGCTTTTCTGGATGCAGATGATTTCTGGCTGCCACAGAAACTCAAAAAGCAGATTGCATTTATGAAAAAAGGAAATTACCCGTTCAGCTTTACCAGCTATGAATTTGCGGATGCAAATGCCGTCCGCAGCGGAACGGTTGCACATGCGCCGGAGAGAGTCGGCTACAAAGAGATCTTAAAAAGTTCAACGATCGCACCGAGTACAGCAGTGTTAGACCGTAATCAGGTCGATACGGCACTCATCTACATGCCGGAGAATGTCAGGCTGGAAGATGCAGCCACGTGGATGCAGATCATGAAAACGGGTATTACGGCTTATGGACTTGATGAAATCCTTACCATATACTGCCGTCACAAGGGTGCTTATTCGGGAAATAAATTAGATGCAGTATGGGGAAAATGGAAACTGTACCGTAACGTGGAGAAGTTTTCGTTCTTCAAAGCAGCATATTATGTGTGTGTGAATACCTGGGCAGCAGTTGTGAGGAGATTATAGGAGAGTGTGATGGGACAGAGTTTTTGGCAGAAACTGCAGCGTGTAAAGGCAAAAGACATTGGCAATATTTTCGTGTTTGCACTGGCATTGCCGGTTTCAGCGGTTTACAAAAGAAAGAGGAAAGACCTGTGGCTGATCTGTGACAATGAAAATGAAGCAAGAGATAATGGATACTGGCTTTATAAATATATCAGAGAACATCATAAAGAACAGGATGTTATGTATGCCATCAATAAAAAATCACCGGATTATGCGCGGGTAAAGGATTTAGGACCGGTAGTCCAGTACGGCAGTTTTATGCACTGGCTATATTATCTGACAGCATCAAAGAATATCAGTTCACAAAAAGAAGGAAAGCCGAATGCGGCAGTTTGCTATTTGCTTGAGGTATATGGTATATTAAAAAATACAAGAGTATTTTTACAACATGGAATTATAATGAACGATCTGGAATTCCTGCATTACAAAAATACAAAAATGCGTATGTTTATGTGTACTGCAGAGCGCGAATTTCAGTATATAAAAGAAAAGTTTGGCTATCCAGATGGATGGATACAGAAAACAGGACTTTGCAGATTTGACAATCTGTTTGATACAAGTCAGGGCAAAAGACAGATTTTAGTGATGCCAACCTGGAGAAACTGGATCAGTATTCCAACAACAGAGTCTTATGTACAGGAAAATATTACGGAATTTACAGGTACAAAATATTTTCAATGCTGGAATGAAATTTTATGTGATAAAAAGCTTGTAGATTTTTTGGAAAAAGAAGACATCAGACTGGTATTTTATCCGCACCGGGGAATGCAGAAATTCATAAAGAACTTTCAAGCATGTTCGACGCACATTGTGATCGCAAAATGGCCGGAATATGATGTACAGGAACTACTTAAAGAATCGAATTTCCTGATTACAGATTATTCAAGTATCGCAATGGATTTTGCATATTTGAAAAAGCCGTTATTGTATTATCAGTTTGACTATGAGATGTTTAGGCGGGGACAGTATTCCGAAGGATATTTCAGTTATAAAGAAGATGGATTTGGGAAAGTTTGCGAAGAAGAACAGGACGTTGTTGCAGAAATTAAGAAAATAGCAGAGAGTGGCATGATTATGCCTGATTTGTACAAACAGCGTGTAGATGAGTTCTTTAGCTACAGAGATAAGGACAATTGTGAAAGAAATTATAAGGCAATTTGTAAGCTGTAGGCTGTATTAAAGGAGAACCGATGAAAAGATTTAAAAAAGACTTAATGAAATATAGAAAGTATATGATATATTCTGCGAAAGCTGAGTTAAAGGCAGAAGTTGCCAATTCACATTTGGGCTGGTTATGGTGGATATTAGATCCATTGTTATTTATGCTTGTATATGCATTTGTGTCTTCCATTGTATTCAAGGCGAAGGAAGATTACTTTATGGCATTTATTTTTGTAGGTGTGACAACATGGGAATTTTTCAACAAGACTTTAAAACAGAGTGTAAAACTGGTTACATCGAATAGTCAGATCGTAACAAAAGTATATATTCCGAAGTTTGTGTTTGTTATCTCAAAAATGGGAACAAATGCGATAAAAATGGGCATATCATTTGCTTTGGTTATTGGAATGATGACTTTATACCGTGTACCATTATCGGCAAAAATGTTTTGTTTTTTCCCAATTATGATCGTACTGTTTGTTGTAACATTTGGAATGAGTATGATACTGATGCATTTAGGTGTATTCGTTGAAGATCTGGCAAATGTTGTAAATGTAGGACTGAGATTAGTATTTTATCTGTCCGGTGTATTTTATTCTATTTCTAACCGAATCCCGGAACCGTATCAGTCGATTCTGCTGAAAGTGAATCCGGTGGCATTGATCATGGAAGATTTACGAAGATCAGTATTATATGGGAAACTGCCACATTATTTCAGTCTTGGTTTGTGGTTTATTTTAGGGATTGCATTGTCGGTGATAGGAATCAAGACAGTTTATAAATATGAAAACAGTTATGTAAAGGTGATCTGATGGAAGAATATGCAATTGAAGTAAAAGATTTAAAAGTAAGATACCGGTGTTTAAATAAAATTTCAATTAAAAAGAGTCTGTTTCACATGAAAAAGAGTAATACTGAGGTGTTTGAGGCATTGCATGGTGTTTCTTTTAATGTGAAACCAGGGGAAATTGTAGGAATCATAGGAAAGAATGGAAGTGGAAAATCTACGATGCTCCGGGCAATCGGAGGCATCTTTTCTGCAGACGAAGGGTCTATTGATCTGCATGGACATTCCATATCACTGCTGTCAATCGGTGTTGGATTCCAGAAAAAATTGACAGGACGGGAAAATATCCTGCTGTCCGGGATGATATTAGGATTTGAGGAAAGTTACATCAGGGAACGTATGGATGAAATTATTGAGTTCTCAGAACTTGGGGAATTTATTGACAGACCGGTAAAGACATATTCGAGCGGTATGTATTCGAAACTTGCATTTGCGATTACAGCCATACTAGAGACAGAGATCATGCTGATCGATGAGGTGTTAAGTGTGGGGGATGCAAAGTTTAAAAAGAAAAGTTTCAAAAAAATGAAATCTCTGATTTCCGATAAAAATCGTACTGTATTGATCGTTTCCCACAGTATTGAGACGTTACAGAAACTTTGTACGCGTGTGCTCTGGCTTCATGACGGAAATCTAAAAATGGATGGAGATCCGAAAGAGGTATTAGCAGCTTACGATGAATTTATGAGTGAATGATGCCGGAACTGGATATTGGGTCGGTTTGACATTTAAATAGCTGCGTGGTAGAATGATAAGGCTTTTGAAATAAATTTGAGAGGTACAGGCTAAATGGATTTGAAGCAGATTCAGGAAGCTGAGTTACAATTGCTGCAGGAGTTTACAGCATGTTGTGATAAATATCAGTTAAGGTATTATCTGGCAGGGGGAACGCTTCTTGGTGCAGTTCGCCATAAGGGATTTATTCCATGGGATGATGATATTGATGTGATCATGCCGCGTCCTGATTACGAGCGTTTTCTGGAAATTGCCCACAGCGGAGAGATTGAAGACTGTCAGGTAATGGACGATTATCATGATATGCCTGTGAATACACCATTTGCAAAGTTAGAGAAACCGGATATCAAGGTTTCATATAAATTAAAACGGGAACAGCAGAATCTTTGGATGGATATTTTCCCGATGGATGGAATGCCTTCGGATGATCGTGAACTTGACCGGCATTTAAAAGAACTCAAACATTTAGATTACTGTCTGTGGCAGGCTCAGAGTGCGGAACAAAAGATTCGTAATCCAATAAAGCGGATTGCAAAAGGAGTACTCTTTTTTTGGTATCGGCGGAAAGGCAGCCTGTATTATGCAAAAAAAATGACTGCATGTGCTAAGAAATATCCATATGAAAAGTGTGAATATGTTGGGTGCAGTGTAGGAAAGTATGGAAAAAAAGAACGTATCAGAAAATCGGATTTTGAGGAGCGCTGTCTGATGCAGTTTGAAGGACAGCAGTTCTACGTTTCAAAAGGATATGATATATATTTGAAAAATTTATATGGGGATTATATGACCATTCCCAAAGAAGAACAGAGACATATTCATTTAGAAGAGCAGGAGGAGCAAAGATGAATGTTGCATTACTTACAGCAGGCGGTATAGGAACACGCATGCACAATGAGATCCCAAAACAGTTTATCAATATTGATGATAAACCGTTGATCGTTTATACGATGGAAAAATTTCAGTCACATCCGAGCATTGATTATATCTGTGTAGTTTGTTTGGACGGATGGCATGAGATTTTAAAAGCATATGCAAAACAGTTTGGCATTACAAAGCTGAAATGGGTAGTTTCCGGTGGAAAAAATGGGCAGGAATCGATTCATAATGGTCTTATGGCGATCGCACAGGAATGTGGAGAAGATGACTATGTTATGGTACATGATGGAAACCGTGCTCTGGTATCACATGACATCATTTCTGATTCCATTCGTATCTGCAAAGAAAAAGGATCAGCAGTTGCTGCAATCCCTTGTACAGAAGCAATTTTCCGTTGTGAGGATGCAGAAAATACCTGTGCAAATATCTCAATTCCAAGGGAAGATGTTGTAAGAACACAGACACCTCATACTTACCCAATCGGTAAACTCTTATGGGCACACGAAGAGGCTGCAAAGAGAGGAATCACAAATACAGCAGCATCCTGTGTACTGATGCAGGAACTGGGAGAGACGGTTTATTTTTCATCAGGTTCGGAAAAGAACTTAAAGATCACAACCGTTGACGATATGCAGATTTTTAAAGCACTGCTTCATGTAGAAGGGTAATGGGTGAGACGGATGTTGTTGGATAATACAGAGTATTTAGAACAACTGAAAGAAGTTGTGGAAAATTCAGGATTGGATTGGAACCGCCTGGATAAAAAATCTGTGATGGTTACCGGTGCAGCAGGTATGCTTGGTTCTGGCATGGTTGACCTGCTTATTTACTTAAATGAGCATACGGATCTGACTATAAATATCTACGCTTTGGGAAGAACAGAGAGCAAACTGAGACAGCGCTTTTTACCATTTATCGACAAGTCATATTTTCATATCATAACGATGGATATCAGCACCGAAATGCATATGGAAGAGGATGTAGATTACATTATCCATGCCGCAAGCAATGCAGATCCTGCAATGATGGCAAAATATCCGGTAGATACATTACTTGCAAATGTGGTAGGTATCAATAATTTATTAGATCTTGCAAAACGAAAAAATGCACAGAGAGTATTGTATGTTTCATCGGGTGAGATGTATGGACAGCCGGATGATACATTAAAGAATGGCTTTTATGAGGGATACTGTGGAGTGGTTGATTATGCCAATCCAAGATCATGTTATCCGTCTGGAAAACGTGCGGCGGAAGTATTATGTCAGAGTTATATCAGTCAGTATGATCTGGATGTAGTCATTGTGCGTCCATGCCATTGCTATGGTCCGACAATGACAGCGACAGACAGCAGGGCAATATCACAGTTTTTCCGGAAAGTACTAAATGATGAGGATATTGTATTAAAGAGTGATGGAACCTTAGAGCGTTCTCATTGTTATGTTACAGATGCAGTAATGGCAATGTATTATGTTCTACTGAAAGGAGAAAACGGTGGTGCATACAATATTGCTGATCAGGCATCTCAGGCAGACATCAAAACACTTGCTTCGCTGATTGCTAGTACAAAGAATAAAAAAGTTGTATTTGATCTGCCGGATGAGCAGGAAAAGAAAGGGTTTTCTAAGGTTGTTAAGGCAGTATTAGACGGACAGAAGTTAGAACAGCTTGGATGGAAACCACAGGTACATTTAAAAGAGGGTGTGGAATGCACACTCCGCATTTTAGAGAATATATAGAGGGATACACAGATGGGAGAAGCAACCAGAAGCCTTTCTGAGGGTAAGTTTTTTCTTAATATATCAAAAAAGATAAAAAAGGCAAACAAGCAGTTTTGGAAATATGTTGATCGTGCATTGGCAAATGCATATAATTATGTGAAGTTTTCACATCGTCCGATTGATAATCATAAGATATTGATGCTTACTTCAAGGGGAACTTATAATTGTCATCCGAGAGCGATCGCAGACGAGATTATACGCCAAAACCTTCCATACGAGATTGTATGGGTGGTACGAAAAGAAAATATTGATAATCATGAATGGTATCCAGAAAATTTAAAACTTGTGCAGCGTGGCTCTTATGAATTTTATGAGGAAGCTGCCACGTCAAAAGTGTGGATCGATAATTCCGTTACATTCTCTTATCTTTTTGCAAAGAAGAGAAAAGAGCAGGTTTTATTTGAAACATGGCATGGAAGTTTTGGATTAAAGAAATTTGATGCTTCAGTCAACAATAATAAATACTGGGTGAAAAAAGCATATCAGGAAGGAAAACAGACTGATTACTGTCTGACAAACTGCAAGTTTGAAGAAAATTTATTTAAGGGCACATTCTGGGAGAATACTGAGATGCTTCCATATGGACATCCGAGAAATGATATATTATTTACATCGGATACAGAGGAAACAAAGAAGCTGGTTGCATCAATCAGAAAGAAGTATCATCTCAAGGATGATATGCACGTTCTTTTATATGCTCCAACTTACCGCGATGTACAGAATGCAGGCCTTTACGATCTGGATTATGATGCGGTAGTGGAGGCGTTGGAGGAGAGATTTGGTGGCAAATGGGTTATCATGGTGCGCTATCATTTTCTTGACCGCAAGTTGGCAAATCTGGATATGACAAATCCAAATATCCGTAATGCGACAGATTATCCGGATATTCAGGATCTGATGTTGATTGCAGATGTTGGAGTGACAGATTATTCCAGTTGGATTTACGATTACTTTTTCACGAAGAAAAAAGCAATGCTTTATGTCCCAGATATTGAAGAATATGAAGCAAAAGACCGTGAATTTTTATTTCCAATCGAGACAACACCATTCCCAATCGCAAAAACAAATGAAGAATTATGTGAAAACATCAAAAAATTTGATGAAGAAAAATATCAGCAGGACTATCAGAAATTCTATGATAAGATGGAATGTTACGAAGATGGACATGCCGCAGAGCGTGTGGTAGAGAAACTGAAAGAAATTATGCAATAGTGGCAGGGATGGAGAAGATGAAATGGAAAAACACCGGCGCAATATAACAGTATATATTGTAATCTTTTTAACAGGATTAATATTTTCTGCGTCGGTTGCCACTATGTGCATATCTGAAAAATTCAATTTAAATAAGTTTTATGATGTAGGCGACATTTGTGAGGTACTATATTCAAATTTACTTGTTTCTGGTACCGACTGGGTTTATGATGCTAATGAGTGGCGGAGTGAAATCAGCAGTGAAAATGCCGCCTTTTCGTTTGGTTTAATGCAGCCTGATTGTGAGTGGAAATATATGAAAGTACAATTGGGCAATATGAATGTGCCAGAAGTAAAATGGCATTTTTATTTTTATAACAGTGCGTATGAAGTAACCGGGGAGCAAGAGGTGATCCTTACAGACGGGGAAAATTTATATGAACTGGATGCAGGAAAATTTAGTTTTGTAAATATTACTGCAGAGGGGCAGACTGGAACAAAGTTTTGTCTTGAACGGGTTAATTTTTATGAAAATGAACCTGTATTTGAGATGGGAAAATATATTGCCTATATGATGCTGTTTCTTGGTATTTATTTCATTGTGGTTTTTCTTTTGTGGAAAATATTTTCGAAAAAAATATCAGGGATCAATGTGTATGCTCCGGTTTGTCTGTTAGAAGACTGCTATATAGAAATTGGAAAAGTTCTTCATAAAATTATGCCGTTTACTTTTTCAATGCCGGAAAACATATTAAGCAGGATCAGAACGATACTGTGGCTTTGTATGTTTATTTTTATGACAGTGATAGACGACACTTCAAATTATAAAAAAGTGGGTTATAATTATCTTTTGATTGTATGTTCTTTCATATTATTACTGTTGGCGGCATTTATGATGAAAAAACCGTTAAGGCGTCTGTATTGGAAAAATAAAATGGTGTTATGCTGGTTTATCCTGTGGATTATGGCATCTGTTTCTGATCTTTTTGTCTATAAAGATTTTCATTATACCGGATACATAATGATCTTTGTAATAGGATTTTTTGCATTTGTGTGGGGAAATATGAAACACAGGACACAGGTGATTTGGGAGATGATCAATGCAATACGGCTCAGTTTTCTGCCGGCATGTGTTTTTTGTGTATTATTCCGACCGTTGATAGATGGAATACGTTATTCAGGAATCAATAATAATCCAATCCCATTTGCGATATACCTGAATATGGTTATCATAAGTTTTTGTGCATCACTGTTAAAACGACAAAAAATAAAAGTAAAATATTATATTTGGAAAGAAATAGTGGATATAGCCGCTATATTGGCTGCTTTATATATGGAGTGGAGAACCCAGTCTACATTTTCCATTATTTTACTGCCACTGGTTTTACTTGCTTTTTTTGTAAAAAGCATACATTTCGATATACGGTTTAAAAATAGAAAATTTGCCGGATGTCTGCTGTTAATAGTTCTATTGGCATTTCCGGTATTTTTAAGTGCGGACTGGTCGCTTAGAAATGTGGCTGTAAAATATGGAACGCAGATAATTTTTGATAATGACCTGTTTAAGGATGTTGCGCAAAATTATTATCTGCCAGGAACACAGGTGGTATATGCCTCTGGCACAGAGAAAAGTCGAATTGCGGAAAAATTGGGTTCTTCAAAAAATCTGGATCAGTTAACCAGTGGAAGGACACAGTATTATAAAGTGTATCTTAGAAATATGAATCTATTGGGACATTCCGGTTCGGCATATTTTTATGGTGCAAAACATCAGGCACATAATGCACTTATTATGATCGCATACAGATATGGTGTGTTTGTTGTGATCCCATATTTTATGTTAATGGTTTATTTTTTTGCTTCGGCGGTTAAAGCGTTATGGAAGAACCAGGAAAAGATAGCACTTTGGTTTTTATTTGTCATATCATGGAGTGTTGGAATCATGATGATGTGTGATAATATTGAGCAGCCGTTCCGATGGATCTGCTGGGTTGTATATTTTGTTGGTATGGGATATTTTTTCTCGGAACGAAGCATTGATAATGAGTTGGAGTGAGAAAATAATGCGTAATATAGGAAAAATTTTGATCACACTCTGGGTATGTGCGATGCTTGGACTGGTAACGGGAATGTTTTTTTCTTCGAGGATACAGTTTGCAGGAAATGGAATAAAGTATGATCTTGGAGACGATTTTTATCAGGTCGGGGAAATATTTGAATTTTCGGATAGTCAGGTGGCGGGAGCAAAGGATATTACAAAACAGGGAAGGATACGGTGGACATTTAGAAACCCTTTTTATGGAAAAACAAGTTCGTATCTGTTGTTTTTTATTGAGGGACAGGCGGTAAATGGACATGCAGTGACAGTGCGTATTCAGGATGTGAATAAAGAGGATATCACACAAATCGTACAGACTGCAGGGGAAGGATGGAACATAGCGCCTTTTTCTGTACAGGAGGCAAAGCGTTTCCGTATTGTACTGGATATAGGGGATGACTGCGGCGTTGCGATCACGGCTGTGAAAGTGTTGGAAAGAAAGCCAGTAGGATATGAAATGCTTATGATTGCGGCATCGATTAGTTTTTGTATTTATGTGGTGGGATATGCATTATACAGCAGTTGGAAGAAAAAACATAATCTAGAATCCGTGGGACAATTATGGATTGAACTATTACAGAAAGTTTATGTGAGATTCGGAGAATGTGGTATGGGATGGAAGAGGAGTCTTGGACAGTTCTGGTCGGGAGTGCTGCGGCAGATTTTATGGATTTTCTTGTTCGGGTGCTGTTTTATAACGGAAATAAATGGAAGTTATTTGAAAATAGAGGCTCACAGAAATCTTCTGGTTGCCGGAAGTTTATTGCTGATATTGATTGGAATGTTGTATGCTGAAAAAGAGATCAGGTTGTGCCCATGGGACGATATATTGTCAAAGTGTTATTTTGCATTTGCGGTATGTCTCACATTATCTGATTTTATGATCCATAAGAAAGCTGGGGGAGAGGGAATGGTTCTGTTGTTTATCATTCCGTTTGTAATCTTTATGTGGCAGAATATGGAAAAACCAGCAAAATTATTTTATGATATCCTGATTGCAGGTGTCGTGATCATTGTAATAATAATTTTGGATCGAATTATGTTTGGAATGCAAACAAACGGTGCTGCGGCACTTTTCTGGTCTGATCTTGCAACAAATGCGGACAGAAAAAGAGTTTTAAAACAATTTATCTGGACAATGAGTCCGTGGGGACATAATGGGACATTTACCTGTTTTGGTGAAAAGCAGGCGATATACAGTGGAGCACTTGGAGTGTTGTACCGTTATGGGGTGTTTGCGTTTATTCCATATATGATAATGATCGTATGCTACTTTGTGAAACTGGTTCAGAGTATATCAAAGAAGTGGTATATTGCTTTATGCGGTGTGGTTTTACTGGCAGTTTCCTGTGTGACAGATTTTGAACTTGTATTCGGAAGCTGGTGCTGGGTTTTGTTTTATCTGTGCATGGGATATTTTTTTCAAACAGATCGGGGGAAAAATAAAAATGCGTCTTTTGGTAGTGGAAGATGAAAAGGATTTAAATCATATTATAGCGAAAACATTGCGGGATGCCGGGTATGTGGTAGAAACCTGCTATGATGGGAAAACAGCGTTGGATTATCTGCTGTCGGATGAGGTTTATGATGGTGTTTTGTTAGATGTCATGATACCTGAGATCGATGGCTTTCGTGTGCTGGAAAAAGTTAGAAGAGCCGGAATCGAGACACCGGCTCTTTTTTTAACGGCCAAAGATGATACGGATGATATTGTTACGGGGTTAGATATCGGGGCAGATGATTACATAGTGAAGCCATTTTCATTTAAAGAATTGTTGGCAAGAGTAAGGGTAATGACACGGAGAAAACCGGAAATTCAGGAGAACGTATACCGTTGTATGGATCTGAGGGTTAATTATAATACACATGAAGTAAAAAGAGGAAACAGTCTGATCAATCTGTCACCGAAAGAATTTCAAGTATTATTATTTTTAGTAAGAAATAAAAATATTGTGGTTACAAGAGAACAGATTGCGGAAAATGTATGGGATATTGATGCAGGAGGAAATTCAAATGTGATCGATGTATATATCCGATATCTGCGCAGAAAGATTGATGATGATTTTGAATATAAAATGATACAGACTGTGAGAGGGGCTGGGTATATATTAAAATGCGAAGATTAAAACAAATTTCGATTAAAAGATATATTATTATTGGAATTATGCTCAGTATGCTTCTGATTATGCTTCTGATGCTTGCACTTGTAAATAGACTGGCTGAGGGTGCAATTGAGGAAGACGTACAGGTTTTTTTGATAAATGAAATGGTTGATGCATCCAGAAATTTTTCTTTCAAAGATGGAAAATTCAAGAAAGGTGAAAAATACAAAGAAGATGTCGATGATGATGAGTATTTACTGATTTTAAATAAAGATGGAGAAGTACTCTATGGACAATATCCTGAAAATTTAAATCCGCATGTTAAAATTAACAGAGGACGCCTTGTTACAGTAAAGGGAAAGCAGAAAATATACTATATGTACGACAGGACAAGCAGGCGGTTGTCAAAAGAGTATGGAGATAAAATATATACAAGAATTGTTGTAAATAAGCAAAATATTCGAAGTGAATATTTAAAAATAAAATACGAAGGTTATTTGATGGCAGCAATCATGTTGTTTCTTGTATTATTGTATTCCTTGTATATGGCAAAAAAGATTACAGCACCACTGGAACAGATGTGTCGTGTTGCAGAGAATGTGGGAACAGATGATAATTTGTCTGCGAGAGTTGATTATGATGGAAGGTTTGAAGAAATCCGTGTGTTATCTGAGGCAAATAACCGCATGTTAGCGCGTATAGAGCATATGTTTCAGGTACAGCGCCAGTTTAATTCTGATGTTGCACATGAATTACGTACACCGGTTGCTGTTGTTTTGGCACAATGTGAGTATATCAGTGAAAAAAAGCCGAGTTTGGAAGATTATCAGGAATTTGCAGAAGTGATTGAAAGGCAGACAAGAAAAACGAATGAAATCATTGAAAAGCTGCTTAATTTAAGCAGGATGGAACAGGGGAGAATTAAAGTCCAGTATGAGATGGTTAATTTACAGGATCTGCTACAGGTAATATGTGAGGATGAGCAGGAAAAATCTGGAGAAAATCTGAATATCGGCTTTAAACTTGAACCGATAGAAGCATATATAGATATCCAGCTTATGACGATCCTTGTGCACAATCTGATTGATAATGCCGTGAAATACAGTGGCAATGATGTAAAAATTGAAGTAGGGACAAGACAGGTAGAAAATAAAATCAGATTATGGGTCATGGATCATGGCTGCGGTATCAGTAAAGAAGAACAAAAAAATATCTTCCAGCCGTTTTATCGTTCAGAAAAAGCTAGAAATTCAAAGGGAATCGGACTTGGTCTTTCTCTGGTACAAAGGATCGCAGAATTGCATGGCGGGAAAATACAGGTAGAGAGCGAGTTGGGGAAAGGAAGTACATTTACACTGATATTACCTGTAAAAAAGGAAGTTTAATGGAATTTTAATGTTTCTATAATAGAATAAGACGCGTGATTAAAAAAATTATCATAGAGGTATACGACAGATATGACACATTTAGACGCGTTAGAAGCAGAGGCGATTTATATTATGCGTGAGGTAGCAGCAGAATGTGAAAAGCCGGTAATGCTATATTCTATAGGAAAAGATTCATCTGTTATGCTGCATCTTGCAATGAAAGCATTTTATCCGGAAAAGCCGCCGTTTCCGTTTCTTCATGTCAATACAACATGGAAATTCAGGGAAATGATAGAGTTTCGGGATAAAACGGCCAGAGAACTTGGAATTGAGATGTTAGAGTACATCAATGAAGATGGAGTACGACAGGGAATCAATCCGTTTGATCATGGATCAGCATATACGGATATTATGAAAACGCAGGCGCTGAAGCAGGCGTTGGACAAGTATGGATTTACGGCTGCCTTTGGAGGAGGCAGACGGGATGAAGAAAAATCAAGGGCAAAGGAAAGGATTTTTTCATTTCGAAATGAACAGCATGCCTGGGATCCGAAAAACCAGAGACCGGAAATGTGGAAACTTTTTAATACCCGTATCAATAAGGGAGAAAGTATCCGTGTTTTTCCGCTGTCTAACTGGACGGAAAAGGATATCTGGCAATATATAAAGCAGGAAAATATTCCGATTGTATCACTTTATTTTGCGAAGGAACGACCTGTAGTCAGGCGTAACGGACAGCTTATTATGGTGGATGATGACCGTATGAAACTGTTGCCGGGAGAAAAAATAGAGCAGAAAATGGTGAGATTTCGAACATTGGGATGCTATCCGTTAACAGGAGCAATGGAATCATCGGCTAGGACGCTGGATGCAATTATTGAAGAAACACTTGCATCTGTTGAATCAGAACGTACAAGCAGAATCATTGATTCCGATGGCGGAGCAGCCAGCATGGAAAAGCGAAAACGAGAGGGATATTTTTAAGATGAAAAATGATTTGCTGAAATTTATAACATGCGGAAGCGTAGATGATGGAAAGTCAACTTTGATAGGGCATATGTTGTATGATGCAAAGTTGATCTTCGCAGATCAGGAAAAGGCACTGGAGCTGGATTCGAAGGTGGGATCCAGAGGAGGAAAAATAGATTATTCACTTTTGCTGGACGGACTGATGGCAGAACGTGAACAGGGAATAACGATTGATGTAGCATATCGTTATTTTACGACGGAGAACAGAAGTTTTATTGTGGCAGATACACCCGGTCATGAAGAATATACCCGTAATATGGCAGTAGGGGCATCATTTGCATCACTAGCGGTTATTTTGGTTGATGCCAGTCAGGGGGTGCTTTTACAGACAAAACGTCATGCCAGGATATGCGCTCTTATGGGAATACGTCATTTTGTATTTGCAGTGAACAAAATGGATCTGGTGAACTATGATCAGATGCGCCTTGCTAAAATAGAAAAAGCAATACAGGTTTTGATGGCAGAATTTCAATATAAAACAATGAAAATTATTCCGGTATCTGCAACAGAGGGTGACAACATCACAAAAAAATCGGAGCAGATGTTGTGGTATACCGGTCCAACGCTGCTTGCTTATCTGGAAGAGGTTGATGTATCAGAACCCCAGGAAAAGCAGGCCTTTCTTATGCCGGTTCAAAGGGTATGCCGCCCTGATTCTGATTTTCGGGGGTTTCAGGGACAGGTTGAATCGGGAGAAGCTGCAATAGGGGATATCATATCTGTACGGCCGAGTGGAGAAAAAGCCAGAATCATTCAATTGTTCTGTGGTGACAGGAAAACAGAAAAAATTATAAAAGGTCAGGCGGTTACGATCCAATTGGATACGGAGATAGATATATCGCGCGGATGTGTTTTGGAAAAAGATGCAGAGCTTGAAATTGGTTCTATGTTTGCAGCAAAGATTCTGTGGATGGATGATAATGCTCTGGTAGCTGGCCGTAATTTTATTCTTAAACTGGGGACGCAGATGGTTCCGGCAACCGTTATGAACATCAAATATAAAGTTGATGTAAATACGGGAGAGGAGGTATTTGCGGATACTATTTATAAAAATGAGATTGCATTTTGTGAGATATCGACAGGAAGTAAAATTGTATTTGATAAATTTGAAAATAGCCGTGAACTGGGCTCACTTATATTAATTGACAGGATCAGTAATATGACCTCGGCATGTGGGGTTGTGGTACATGCGTTAAAGAGAGAGGCAAATCTGACCTGGCATAATATGGATATTACAAAAGAACTGAGGGAAAACCAGTTAGGACAACAGGCAGTTACAGTCTGGTTTACAGGGTTGTCTGGTTCCGGCAAATCTACATTGGCGAATGCATTGGAAAAACGTCTTTTTGCAATGGGCAGACATACAATGCTTTTAGATGGGGATAATGTCCGGATGGGACTTAATAAAAATCTTGGTTTTGAAGAAAAAGACAGAATCGAAAATATCCGTCGTGTTGCAGAGGTAGCAAAGCTGATGAATGATGCTGGTCTGATCGTTATGACAGCTTTTATTGCTCCATACAGACAGGATCGGAGAAATGCCAGAGAAATAATCGGAGACAGATATATTGAAGTATATGTGAGTACGTCATTAGAGGAATGTGAAAGAAGAGATGTAAAGGGGCTGTATCGAAAAGCAAGAAATGGTGAAATTGCTAATTTTACAGGTGTTTCCAGTCCTTATGAAAAGCCTGAATATGCAGATGTTACAGTAGATACCAGTCAATATAGTGTAGATGAGAGTGTTGAAATGATATTAAAGGCAATGAAACCATACCTGCAGTCACGGAGGAATGAAAGATAGAATGAGTATTGTATATATCAGTGTCGGAATGCAAAAAACAGGAACAACTGCACTGCAGAGTTTTATGCGGGAAAATGAGAAAGCGCTTGAAAATCAGGGATGCTGCTATCCGTTACTGAAACTTGGAATAGCGTCAAAATATAATGATAGAAATGCACATTTTCTTGTTTATCGGGCTTCTGAGATAGAAGAGAAAAGTGACCGGGAAGATGAGGAACGAAGAGTAAGAGAAAAAGCATTTACAGATTTGGGTGATCTGGCAAAAACATATCCGAAGATTATATTATCGGATGAATTGATATGGCACAGATATTTAGATGTAAAAGATTTTTGGAAAAATGCGGTAAATGATTTCAAAAAGATTCAATGTGATGTAAAAGTGATTGTTTATTTAAGACGACAGGATTTGTTTATACAGTCATTGTGGAATCAGAGTGTAAAGGCAATGCCGAGAATAGAAAAAACTTTTGAGGAATGCATCCGGACAAATCAGTTCAAATACTATCCATTGGATTATTATAAAAATCTCTGTAAAATCGCAGAAGCTGTTGGCAGGGAAAATATAATTGTACGGGTATATGAAAAGGGACAGTTTGAAGGGGAAGAACATACGATATATACGGATTTCCTAAAAAGCATAGATGTCAAAATGACGGACGAATTTACAAAAGAGAATGTGATACCAAATGACAGTCTTGATGGAAATTTCATAGAATTAAAACGAATTATGAATCAGATTCCGGATTATAAACTGACAAATGATTTTATGAGAAATCCGATGTGCGCAGCAAGCGGATTTTGTAAAAATACAGATTCATTGGGGAAAATGGGGATGTTTTCCTATGCACAGCAGTTAGAGTATCTGAAGCAGTTTCAGGAAAGTAATCAAAAAACGGCAAAAGAATTTTTGAACAGATCAAATGGGGTACTTTTTTATGATCCGGTTTTGGAACAAAAACAGTGGACATTAGAACCAGAAAAAATGTACCGGGATCTGCTGGTTATGATGTGTGAAGAATTTTGTGAGCAGGAAAAAAAGATTACGGAATTGCGGAAGGAGACACAGATATTAAAAGAAGAGGTAAGAAAATTGAGAAATAGTCTGTTTTTCCGTGGATATAGAAAATTGCGCAGAATTTTCATAAAGGATTGATCATAAAAGATATGAGGCAGGAGAAAATGCCATGAATACACACAAAGGAAAAACAGGGCGCTTTGCTGTTTCAATGTTAAAAGTAGGTATTATTGGATTCGGTGGGGGAAATGCTCTGATCCCGTTGATTGAAAAGGAGGCAGTACAAAAAGAGAAGTTCCTGACCGAAGAAGACTTCGAGAGGAAGGTTGTTGTTGCAAGTATAACGCCAGGAGCACTTCCGATAGAATTGGCTGGTGGAATAGGCAGACAGTTAAGTGGCATGAAAGGAATGCTGATCGGGGCATCTGCAATAGCTTTTCCTGGGACTGCTGCTATGCTTATTATGCTGGTGTTTACCCTGCTGGCAAGCCAGAGCGTAATACATCAGATCGAATTTTTGTTTGTGGGTATTACGGGATATATTTTATGCCTGTTAGCAGGATATTTGAAAGGGACGATACAAAAAGTGCCGGAAAAAAGCCGGTATCTACATATTATGGTTATGTGTATAGTCTTTTTTATAACTGGCATGAAAAATATATATAAAATTATGGGGATACATAAGGAAGTTCCTGTGTCCCTTTCCACAAGTCAGGTATTTGCAGTGGTTTTCTTTTTTATGATATATACAGGAAAGAAAAAATCAAAAGTAAATATGATAGTTGTAGATATAATCTGTCTTTTCTATATTTTTAGTGGTTCAAACATGATGACAACTGAAATAAAATATTTACATTTTGGAATATCATTGGTTATGTTTGTTCTTGGGACACGGGAGTTTGGAAAATCGATTATGGCTGAAAAAGACATAATACGTGATAGACTGTTAAAGAATGTACAGTGGACATTAGTTGTAAAAGGATTATTGATTTCAATGATTGTTATAATTCCGGCTGTTTTTGTAACAAAAGAGAGTATTCCGTTTATGGGAAAGGGAATTTTATCATCATGGATGTCATTTGGAGGTGGAGACGCATATCTGACAGTAGCAGACGGCCTGTTTATTGATGAAAAAATGATATCTGAGGATTTGTTTTATGGATATCTTGTACCAATTGTAAATGTACTTCCAGGATCTATTTTATGTAAAGTATTAAGTGGGATAGGGTATATGATTGGTTATTATGCATCTCAAAATATCTTGGCGGGATGTGTGGTTGCAATAGCTGGTTTTTTCTGTGGAATTTTTGCATCATGCAGTGTTTTTGGAATTGTGGAAAACATTTATGAGATACTGGATGAGTTACCGGTATTTTGCAAAATTAAAAGATGGATACGCACGGTTGTATCTGGGTTAATGCTTTCGGTTATCAGTTCACTGATTTATCAAAATGTGAGATTGCAGCGAAATTATGGATACAGATATTTGACAGTTATTACGATGGGGATATTTATGATGGATTCATTTATGCAAAAGTCAGGTATTGAAAGTAAAAAAATAGTAATGCTATCGGTTTCTCTGGCGTTTGTAATTTGTAATGTTTTATATGCATGACAAATGTGGAAACGTTGACAAAAGATATGGAAAGTGATACTTTTTTACTATAAGCATATAAGGAAATAAAGGGAAAGGGGAGATTTGGTAACATGAAGATAAAACAGTTGATGGCGATCGGTCTTAGTGCACTGATGGTTACAGCTTCGGCTGCACCGCAGACTGCTTTGGCAGAAACATTGGAGGAAGTAACAGAAGCGTCGGAAATGCCGGAGGCAGAAACGGAGACGGAGACTGCAGGGAACGAAACGGAAGATGCGGAAACGGAAACAGCCGGGACAGAAGAATTAGAAACAGAGGAAACAGAAACATCCGGAACAGAAGAATTAGAAACAGGCGAAACGGAAACATCTGGGACAGAAGAATTAGAAACAGACGAAACAGAGACATCTGAGACGGAGACTGCAGAGACAGAAAACACTGAAGCGGCAGCGGAAACAGAGATAGATGAAACAGAAGATACAGAATTAGACACCGAGATCATGACATACGGTGCAGGCGGACTGAGTGTTAATGTTGTAAGCGATTATGGTGCGGATGGAACGGATAAGAAAGCAGATACGACTGCATTCCAGAATGCGTTAAATGCAGTAAGAGATGCAGGAGGCGGTACCGTTACAGTTCCAAACGGAAAATATTATATTGACAAGTCACTTGTGATCTATTCTGATACAACACTTTCTTTAAGCAATGGTGCAGAAATTATCAGAACAGTTTATGACGTGCCGATGATCAGAGATTATTCCGGCAGCCAGTCAGAGGTTTTGAGTGGTCAGGGGTATGGTTATGCAAAAAATATTATTATTACCGGAGGCACATGGAACGGTAATGTGTCAGGTACGAGTTTTGCAACCAAAGAAGATATTATGCGTATTTACTGTGCAACAAATGTCAGGATATCTGACTGTACCATAAAGGGTGTATGTGGAGACCATCATCTTGATTTTGCGTCTGTAGATAAGATCAATGTCAGCAATGTGAAGTTTAGCGGGTTTGTCAAATTGTCTACGGTAGATTACAGTAGTTTGGAAAAAGGTGATGAAAACCAGAATGAGCTGAATTCTGATACACTTTCTTCTATTACCTCAGAGGCAGTTCAGTTTGATATGTTTGAGGGGAAAGGCTGTAAAAATGTGACGGTGTCCGGCTGTACATTCGACGGAGTATTAAGCGGTGTCGGAAATCATCATGAAAAAGGAAATACATCCAACATAAAGATTTTAAATAATACATTTAAAAATGTTGAGAATACATGTGTGAATTTATATAGCTTTACCACGACCGAGGTATCAGGGAATACGGCAACAAATGTCAGAAGTTTTGCACGTGTGTATGGCGGAAGCGGCTGTACCATCGATAACAATACGATTTCGACATATACAGACACGGCAAAGAGTAAGTTTAATATGTTCCGTGTCAGTGATAAAGCAGTTCTGACAATCTCAAATAATACCATAAATGGTGCTGGTCTTGCAGGAATTAAACTGGATGGTAGTTCAAATGCCAATATTACAGGAAACAAGATCAGTAAAACGACGCATAATGCGATTACGGTAAATGAATCAACAGCAGTGATTAGTAATAATACGATTGCAAATGCAGGAAATATTGGTATTTATTATAGCAAGGGAAAAGGAAACGCTAATAATAATACGATTACCGAAGCTGCTTTGCGTGGAATTGGTGTTCAGAATAAGAGTCAGGTAACAGCTATCAGTGGCAATGTAATTACAAAAGGCAAAGAACAGGGAATCTATGTATCTGAGAATTCTAAGGTTGACAGTATTACGAAGAATACAGTTAAAAACAGTGGAACGGATGCAATCAGTATTTTAAATGCAACGGTTACGACGGTTGGTGGAAGTACAGAAAATAAAAATACGATTAATACACCTGGAGCTTCTGGTATCTATGCAAGTGGATCTGTTATAACAGAGATTTCATCAAATGAAATCAGTGATGCAGCAAAGACAAGTGGTGCAGCAGCAGTCCGCCTGAATAATATTACATCCTCTGTAAAAGTGGCGGATAATAAACTGACAGCATCCAAGCAGTATGGTGTGTATACAACATCTGCGATCGCTGATATTACTGGTAATGTAATTGACGCATCGGCGCTTACCGGCATTTATATCAAAGGTGGGTCTGGCTTAAAAGTTACAGGTAATAATATTACAGGAAACAAAGGCGGATCGGGCATTTATCTTGTAGAAAATGCTTCAGTCACAGAAATCAACGGAAATACGATCACAAATTCCAAAGAAAATGGTATTTATGTTAAAGATTCAACGGCAAAAACTGTTTCGGAAAACGCAATTACCAGTCCAGGAACCAGAGGTATTAGTTTCAGCGCTGGAAAAGCAACAACGGTAAGCAAGAATACGATCACAAAACCGAAACAGGATGGTATTTATGTCGTTGAAAAATCAAAAGTTACGACAATTGGTGGCACAAAGAATGAAAAAAATACCATCACAACGGCTGGCGTAAATGGAATCGCTGTAAAATCTGCAGTTGTGACGACTGTATCCGGTAATGAGATAACCGGTTCAAAGTCAGCGAATATCCGTGTTGAGTCTGTAACAGATGCAGTGACAATCAGTCAGAACACCCTGACTTCTGCGTCAAAACAGGGAATCAGCGTAAATGGCGGAAAAATCAAGATTAACAGTAATACGGTGAAAAAATCAGGAACTTACGGTATTTATATCGAAGGTTCTAAAACAAATGGAAGTGTTACGAAAAATACGGTAGATAAAGTTACCCGTGGAAACGGTATTCGTGTATGTGATGGAAAGATCAGTTTGACGGGTAATACCATAAAGAACATAAAAAGCCAGGGAATCTATGTCTTAAAAGGAACTGTAACCTTAAAAGAAAATAAGGTATCAGGAACAAAAGACAAAGGATTTAAGGCTGCTGGTGGAAAAGTATATTTTGTTGACGGAAATGCAAAGATGCTGTTATCCGGCAAAAATCTGACAGTAGAAGGTGCAGCTGACAAAAAAGCCAAATCTATTAAAATTCCTGAGAAAGTTACCGTGGGAAATGTATCTTTTAATGTAACATCAATTAAAGACGGAGCATTCAAAGGAAACAGCAAGATCACGGAAGTAACAGCTGGATCAAAATTAAAGAAAATTGGCAAAAATGCATTTTATAATTGCAAGTCACTGAAGAAAATAACATTAAAGACTACCAAACTTACAAGCAGCAATGTTGGAGCAAAGGCATTTGCTAAGATCAATGCAAAATGTACTATTAAGGTACCGAAAAACAAGGTTTCTGCCTATAAGAAGATTTTTAAGAGCAAGGGAGCATCTGCTAAAGTCAAAGTAGCAAAGATTTAAATGGAATAAAACAGGCTGAACCGGTGGAATCGGTTTACACAAACAGAATAGATATGCTATAATAATGCTGTTATACCCTTGGGTATAACAGCATTTTGAATATAAAGGACAATAACAATAGATGAAACAGTTAATTCAAGATAGACAGTTATTTATGCGCCGTATTTTTTTGATGTGTTATGACATGCTTGCTGTATTTGTTGCGAGTATGTTTGCGCTGATAATACGGTTTGATCTGAACTTTTACAATGTACCGACAGAATATCTGAATGAAGTATGGAGAACACTTCCGTATATGATGGTGATCACATTGATCATCTTCTGGGCACTCCGATTATATTCAAGTCTGTGGAGTTATGCAGGGGCACTTGAAATGATGTATGTTGTTTCGGCATGTATACTGGATGCGATCGTGGTAGCTGCATTGATCTTGGTACGTAACTGGGGAGATATGTTCCCGGTTCCACGAAGCTTTTATATTTTATATGGGTTATTTTTACTTGTGCTGATCATGGGATGCAGATATTCCTATCGTGGACTTAGGGCAATCCGGAATATGCGAAGAGACGGCACATATCGTAGGAATGTACTGGTAATCGGTGCAGGTGAGGCTGGTAATCAGCTGATTAAAGAGATTAACAATAGCCGTTATGTAAAGAAAAAAGTTGTCGGTGTAATTGATGATGATAAGACGAAGATTGGTAATTATATCCATGGAGCAAAGGTGATCGGTGACAGAAGCTGCATCCGGGATAAGGTGTTGGAACTGCATGTGCATGAGATCATTATAGCGATGCCATCAGCCTCCCCGAAACAGATGAAGGGGATTCTTGATATTTGTAAAGAGACCGGCTGCGAATTAAAACGTCTGCCTGGAATCTATCAGCTTGTCAATGGTGAAGTTGGTATCAGCAAATTAAAAGATGTTGATGTAAATGATCTGCTTGGAAGAGAACCGGTCATGGTGAATCTTGAGTCTATCATGGGTTATGTGTCCGGGAAAGTTATCATGGTAACCGGTGGGGGTGGTTCTATCGGAAGTGAGTTGTGCAGACAGATCGCGGGACACAAACCAAAGCAGCTGATTATTTTAGATATTTATGAGAATACCACATATGATATACAGAATGAATTAAAGGTAAAATTCCCGGATCTTGATCTGGTTGTGCTGATCGGTTCTGTGCGGAATACCAATCGAATGAACTGGATTTTTGAGACCTATCATCCGGAGATCATTTACCATGCGGCAGCTCATAAACATGTGCCGTTGATGGAGGAGAGCCCGAATGAAGCAATCAAGAACAATGTCCTTGGCACATGGAAAATCGTGCAGGCTGCAGACCGTTATCATGTAAAACGGTTTGTGATGATCTCTACCGATAAGGCGGTCAATCCGACCAATATCATGGGCGCAAGTAAAAGAATCTGTGAAATGATCATTCAGACTTACAATAAGCGCTCTGAGACGGAATATGTGGCAGTGCGTTTTGGAAATGTACTTGGCAGTAACGGAAGCGTGATCCCTTTATTTAAAAAACAGATCGAACGTGGAGGCCCGGTGACTGTCACAGATCCGAATATCGTGCGCTATTTTATGACAATACCAGAGGCTGTATCCTTAGTATTACAGGCGGGAGCTTATGCAAAAGGCGGAGAGATTTTTGTTCTGGATATGGGAGAACCGGTCAAAATCCTTGATCTAGCCAAAAACCTGATTCTGTTATCCGGTCATAAACCGGATGAAGATATCCAGATCGTGTTTACCGGACTACGTCCTGGGGAAAAATTATACGAAGAGATGCTGATGGATGAAGAAGGACTGCAGGATACCGAGAATAACCTGATCCACATCGGAAAACCAATCGAACTGGATGAAGGAAAGTTTTTAGAGCAGTTAGAAGAATTAAAAGAGTATGTAGTGACAGAGCCATCTGATATTCGTGAGTGGGTGAAAAAAATTGTGCCGACGTATCAGCCGAAGGAGGAGTAGAAAGGGGAAAGTATGAGACTGGAAATTCAGCATTTTTCCAAAATTAAACAGGCATCTATCAAACTTGACGGAATTACTGTGATTGCCGGTGAAAATAATACGGGAAAGAGTACGGTAGGAAAGATTTTGTCATGTATGTTTAATTCCATGTATAAAGTGGATGAAAAAGCTTCACAGAAGAAGAAAGAACAGATAGAGTCACTGCTCCGTTATAACTGGCAGAATAGCTGGTATCATAATTTGAAAAATGATGATCAGAGAGTAACTGTGAATGTACCTTCCCGAACCAGCAGAAAAAGATATGCAAATGCAGCAGAATTGATTATGGCAGCAGATGAGGAGAGAAAAATAGAAATTATTTCTGAATTATATGATAATCTCAGAAATGTGATTGATGATGAAAGCAGAGATGCATTGTGCCATGAAGTTTTAGAGAAAGTAAATAGTATATTAAATTTAAAAAATGAGGCTGTGGAGCAGACCTTGATAGCAGACACTTTCGGCAGATATTTTTATGGTCAGATGAATGATCTGTATGAGCCAGAAAGCGAGGCGAAAGCAATATTGCTTATTCAAGGGAAAAAAATACAGGTTGGGATAAAACAGAATAGTGAATATATGATAGAAAGAGAAATATCTGTCATGCATGAAGCAATCTCAATTGATTCGCCGGCAATTATGGATTATATGAATTCGTGGGAGTACAGTGATGGGCTGAGTGAACAGGATTTGCACTTGCTTCAGAAATTAAGTGCGAATATACCGGACAATGCGATTGGAAAACTGATGGCAGAAGAAAAAATCAGTGATATACTGAAAATGTTATCTGAGGTAACGATCGGAAAAGTAATAAAAAATGAGGATGGGGATTTTTTTCTGGCAGATGAAGAAATGCATTATTTTGAAATTGGAAATTTATCCATGGGAATCAAGGCATTTACAATTATTCGCACTTTGTTAGAAAAAGGCGAAATCCATGAGAAAGATGTGATGGTGCTAGATGAGCCGGAAATACACCTACATCCAGAATGGCAGCTTATATATGCAGAATTGATCGTATTACTGGAAAAATATCTTCATCTTACGATACTAATCACTACACACAGTCCTTATTTTCTAGAGGCGATTGAAACATATACGAAAAAACATAATGTGGATCATATTACGAATTATTACCTTGCACAGGCAGATGGAAAAGAAACGGTTATGAAAGATGTTACAGAAAATCTGCAGTCTGTGTATCAGTTGTTAGCAAAACCGTTTGAAAAATTAGAAAGTATTCAGATGTCTAAATAGCAGAAAGCAGGCAAGAATTTGATTTTGAAGAAATGGGGATATAATGACAAAAGAGGCAATAGAAAAACTTCCGGAAGTTATGCAGTCGATGACTGCAACATTAAAACACTGTTCTAAGGACGATGCAAGTTCTGATTATATGACGGAAAGCAGATTACTTGCTGTCAATTTTGATCGTTTTTCAAAGTATTATTGCCAAGTGGTTAAAATAGCACAACAACCGAAAACCAATGATGCATTGTATTGTACAGAAGATGGAAAGTGGTATTTTGTGGAGTTTAAAAATGGCAGCATAAAAAAGGATGAAATTTACCGGAAAATATATGACAGTCTTATTATGCTGATAGAAGCAGGAATGATCCCTGATTATCAATTTTCCAGAGAAAATATAAGCTATATTCTTGTGTATAATAAAGAAAAAATCATGCAGGAGAAACAGATTAAGGTAAATAGCGCGAAAAATCAGATCCATCGGCATATAGAGCAAAAGCAGGAAAAATTATTCTGCCTTTTTGAACTTGAAAAGCTTCAGGGATATATTCTTGATGAAACCAATACATATACCAAAGAGCAATTTGAACAATTGTTTGTAAAAAAGTTTGAAAAATTAGAAGGGACAGACAGAAAATGACAGGATACCGTTATATAAAACGAATCATAGATATCTTACTCAGCGGGCTTGCGATTATTATATTGTCCCCGCTGCTTTTGATCTTATGCATTGCGATCAAATTAGATTCACCGGGACCAATCTTCTTTACACAAAAGAGAGTCGGCATCCACAAGACATATTTCCAGATTTATAAATTCCGGACCATGCGCACCGATACACCGAAAGATATGCCGACACATATGCTGGCAAATCCGGAACAGTACATTACAAAAACCGGCAGATTTCTTCGTAAGACCAGCCTCGATGAGCTGCCACAGATCTTTAATATTTTTAAGGGGGATATGAGTATCGTAGGTCCTCGCCCGGCACTCTGGAATCAGGATGACCTTGTCGCAGAGCGTGACAAATACGGTGCAAATGATGTGACACCGGGATTAACCGGTTGGGCGCAGATCAACGGACGTGACGAACTTGAAATTCCGGTCAAGGCAAAATTAGATGGCGAGTATGTGAAAAAATATGGGTTTACAATGGATGTACGGTGTTTCTTTGGTACATTCTTAAGCGTTTTGAGACAGGATGGAGTGGTTGAAGGTGGAACAGGGAGCATGAAGGGGAAATGAAAAAGGTATTGATTTTAGGCGCCAACAGTTATATTGGCAACTCATTTCAAAAATATATTGGAGAAAATTATAATGACCAGTATGAGGTTCATAAAGTCAGTCTGCGTGGTGAGGCGTGGAAAGAGGATGACTGGTCAGGATATGACAGTATTTTAAACGTGACTGGCAAAGCACATGCGGATATTGGCATCCTGACAGAAGAACAAAAACAGGAATATTATGCCGTAAACTGTGATCTGGCATGTGAAGCTGCCCAAAAAGCTGTAAAGGATGGCGTGGGACAATATATTTACCTGAGCAGTGTAATTGTATACGGAGACAGCAGTAATGGCGGAGGGGCAATACATATCACAAAAGATACAAAGCCTGCTCCGTCAAATTTTTATGGGGACAGCAAGTGGCAGGCAGAGCAGAAACTACAGGCGCTGTTTGAGGGGCTTAAGGAAGATGATGGAAAAAACA
>ERZ791897.431-NODE-431-length-32656-cov-3.698445_pt1 | contig 32656 bp, 28 predicted proteins | sample MGYA00510152_ERZ791897 | MGnify/ENA primary metagenome ERZ791897 (study PRJEB30046, sample SAMN00792050) | human gut metagenome | study: EMG produced TPA metagenomics assembly of the A metagenome-wide association study of gut microbiota in type 2...
CAGGTCGCATAACCAATTTTTATATATTTAAACTGTATACTTGACAGGACATAGTTCCAGCTCTAGTAATGAGGATTAAATTTACTCGATTAATCTTTTAAAGCATCCGCAGGTAACACGCGTAAACAAAGCGGTTCTCCTTGGGTTTGTGTATCTAAGACAAACGACCCATTTGAATAACGGTCGACACAAACATAGTCTTGGCTTAACACCTCAACTCTTTCATTGGTCGAAGTCAAAATCTCTAGGCGCTGGGAGGCCTCGACAACACAAGCTAACGCCACTCGATGAGCATTGCGTTTTAATTCGCGTAAGATTAGCACACCTCGGCGTGCCCGACTGCTTAACGGAACCGCGCTAACTTTCATCTTCTTAAAGGAACCGCGTTGAGTAACAAGAGCAACTTCGCTAGTTTCATTAACCAACAACACCGCACTTAAATAATCATCACGTAAGTCCATGTTCTTGACACCAGCAGCCTTAGCACCAGTTACTGGTACTTCAGATAGCTCATATCTTAAGCCATATCCACCATACGTTGCACAAAAGACTTGTTTAGTCTGATCTTCTTGTAAATAATCGATCATCAACACCCGATCACTAGGTGTTTTTAGCTTCATGAACTGTGCAGCACGTGATTTATAGGTCCGACCTGGTTTAAGATCGGCCAACTTGGTTTGCTTAATGAATCCTTCCTTAGTTGCAAAAACAAAGCTTCCTTGTTCTAAATCTTTGAAACAATAAGCTTTTAAGACGGATTCATCAGCATCTAAACCGACTGTTTGTGAGAGATGTTCGCCGGTTTCTTTCCACTTGGCATCCGTAATATCATGAACCGGGCGATAAATAACATTACCTTTATCGGTAAACATCAACAAGTGATCTAACGTATTAGCGACTGCTTGATAAACTGGGTAATCTTCATCTTTAAGACCGTTATCTGCATCATCAGACGCATTAAACGAACGTAGTGATGAGCGTTTGACGTAGCCCCCCTTAGATACTAATAGCATCACATCTTCTTGAGCAACCATTACTTCTGTTTGAATCTTAATTTCTTCGATTTGCTCTTGAATCTCAGTCAAACGTGGTGAGCCATATTTTTTATCTAGGGATAACAATTCTTTTTTAATAACTTTATCAAGCTCTTTGGGTTGTGCCAAAATTTTTTCATAAGTAGCGATCTTAGCCGCTAGTTCCTCAGCTTCTTTTTGCAAAGCTGTCACATCGGTATTAGTTAACCGATAGAGTTGTAAAGAAACAATTGCTTCAGCTTGCTTTTCGGTAAACCCATAAGCCACCATCAGATTATCCTTGGCTTCTTTTTTGTTTTGTGAAGCGCGAATCGTCTTGATAACATCATCTAAAATCGATAAAGCCTTGATCAACCCAGCAACAATATGTTCACGTTCTTTGGCTTTATTTAAGTCAAATTGAGTCCGTTTAGTTGTAACATCACGTTGATGCGCCAAATAAGCTTCTAGAATCGTCTTTAACCCTACGTGTTGTGGCCGTTTTTGATTGATTGCAACCATGTTGAAATTATAAGAAATTTGCAAATCAGTATTTTTAAATAAATAATTCAAAATTCCCTCTGCATTAGCATTTTTCTTTAGTTCGACAACTAAACGCAAACCTTCACGATCACTTTCATCACGGACTTCAGCGATACCATCAACTTTTTTTAGCAAACGAATCTCATCAATTTTTTTAACCAACAAAGCCTTATTGACCTCGTATGGAATCTCGGTGATAACAATTTGTTGTTTAGCTCCTTTGATATCTTCAATCGCTGTTTTTGAACGTAACATTACACGACCACGTCCGGTTTCATAAGCTTTCTTGATTCCATCGATACCTTGTAAGATACCACCGGTTGGAAAATCTGGTCCCTTGATGTCTTCCATCAATTCGGCTAATGTAACGTTTGGATTTTGCATCAAACGAATCGTAGCTTGAATCGTTTCGTGTAAGTTATGTGTCGGAATTTCCGTCGCATACCCCGCTGAAATCCCGGTCGCTCCATTAACTAATAGATTGGGAAAACGCGCCGGTAAAACAGTTGGCTCATATTCGGTATCATCGAAATTAAGCACCATATCAACCGTCTTTTTATCAATATCTTTAAGCATTTCACCAGCTATTTCTGACAAACGCGCTTCAGTATAACGCATTGCTGCTGGCGGATCACCATCCATTGAGCCGTTATTACCATGCATTTCGATTAAAGGCTCTCTTAGCTTCCAATGCTGACTCAAACGTACCATTGCTTCATAAATTGAAAAATCACCGTGGGGATGAAAATTCCCCATCACGTTTCCGACCGATTTTGCCGATTTTCTAAAGGCTTTATCAAAAGTATTACCATCTTCATTCATCGCAAATAAAATACGGCGTTGCACAGGTTTTAAACCGTCACGAATATCAGGTAATGCACGTTCTTGAATGATATATTTAGAATAGCGGCCAAAGCGTTCACCCATGACCGCTTCAAGTGAAATTTCTTGAATATTAGTCGTTTCCATTGTTACTTACCGGCCTCCTTTACTCTTCAGTGTAGTTAGTTTCATCAAATAAATTCATTTCTTCTTGTACGATGGTTTGATGCGCTTCTTGGGCCACTACCGTATCAAGTAAGCTACCATCTTCTTCCAAGGTAAATTGGACATTTTTTTCGATCCATTTTCTTCTTGGTTCAACCTTATCTCCCATCAAAGTGGTAACTCGTCTTTCTGCAACTGCATCATCATCGATTTTGATGCGAACTAAAGTGCGTGTTTCGGGATTCATCGTCGTTTCCCAAAGCTGGTCGGCGTTCATTTCACCCAACCCTTTAAAACGTTGAAGTGTATATCCCTTACCTAATTCTTTAATAGCTTGCTTTAATTCGTCTTCGGTCCAAGCGTAGCGAATAAGTTGTTTTTTCTTGACTGTTTTTTGTAATTTATATAACGGAGGCAAGGCAATATAAACTCTACCCGCGTTGATAAGTGGGCGCATGTACTTATAAAAGAATGTTAACAATAACGTTTGGATATGGGCCCCATCAGTATCCGCATCAGTCATGATAATGACTTTGTCGTAATTGGCATCGTCCAAATTAAATTCAGCCCCAACACCAGCGCCAATTGTATAAATCATCGTATTGATTTCTTCATTTTTTACAATATCTTGTAGTTTAGCTTTTTCGGTATTTAAAACCTTACCACGTAAAGGCAAAATTGCTTGGAACTTACGATCACGTCCTTGTTTAGCAGAACCACCCGCAGAATCACCTTCGACTAAAAATAACTCGTTTTTCTTAGCATTTTTAGATTGTGCTGGGGTCAATTTACCAGATAACAACTGTTCTTTTTTCTTACGCTTCTTGCCGTTACGACTCTCATCTCGCGCCTTTCTAGCAGCTTCACGCGCTTCTCTAGCCTTGATTGATTTGCGAACCAAATCTTGAGCAAATTCGCCGTTTTCCATTAAATAATAGCTTAGTTGCTCACCAACAAGTGTTTCTACAGCGCTTCTAGCTTCAGGTGTACCTAGTTTACCCTTAACTTGCCCTTCAAATTGTAATAATTCTTCTGGAATACGCACCGAAACAATTGCTGCTAAGCCCTCACGCACATCGCTACCTTCTAAGTTTTTATCTTTGTCTTTTAAAAGATTAATCTTACGTGCATACTCATTGAAAGCTTTAGTCCATGCCGAACGCATCCCAACTTCATGACTACCGCCATCTTTGGTACGCACATTATTTACAAAAGACATAATATTTTCTGAATAACCATCATTATATTGAGCCGCTACTTCGACTTCAATTCCTTCCTTGGTTCCTTCAAAATACATTACGTCTCCTAAAACATCTTTGTCTTCATTAAGATAAGCAACGAATTGTTTGATACCTTCTTCAAAATGAAAAATTTCTGTTGTTTGCGTACGTTCATCGCTTAAAGTGATTTTTACACCTTTAAGTAAAAATGCTGACTCTCGTAAACGCTCCGCTAAAATTTCATAATTAAAATGTGTCGTTGAAAAAATCGTTGCATCAGGCTTAAATGTTACAGTTGTGCCACTTTTCTTAGTAGTCTTTCCTAACTTGCGCAATGTACCTTGAGGTTGACCACCATTTTTAAACTGTTCTTCATATTCAATACCGTCTCTAACCGTTGTCACCTTCAAATAAGAAGATAATGCATTAACAACAGATGCACCTACACCGTGTAAGCCACCAGATGTTTTATAGCCACCTTGTCCAAATTTACCACCAGCGTGTAAGACAGTAAAGATTACTTCAACGGTCGGTATCCCTGAAGCATGCATCCCAACGGGCATCCCACGTCCATAATCTACCACAGTAATCGAATCATCTGTATGAATCGTCACGTCTATTTGATTACCATAACCAGACAATGCTTCGTCTACAGCATTATCTACAATTTCATACACTAAGTGATGCAAGCCTTTAGAATCAGTTGAACCGATGTACATTCCTGGACGTTTGCGCACCGCTTCAAGACCTTCTAAAACCTGAATTGCATCATCATTGTAGTTTGGTTTTACCAACAGTTTTCAATCCTTTCTATTTCGTAATTAATCATAACTCTTACTATCATACCTTATAAAAAGCGAGTCTACCAGTAGTTTATTTATACTTTTTTATTGCATCGTTTGCAAAAAAAGCATACAGACTACTACATACCACATTTTATCGCTTATTGCGGTTAAAGACCAATAAGTGATAGAATAAGACAGGTATTATATGAAAAAGGAGGTTTAACCTTGGATTCTAAGATTATCATCATGTTGCTTATAGGCTATCTTTTAGGATCAATTCCTTCTGGAGTTTGGATAGGAAAAATTTTTTACAACAAAGATATTCGTAATTTTGGTAGTGGAAACATGGGAACTACCAATACATTTAGAGTGTTAGGTAAGAAAGCTGGCATCGTTGTTTTATTGATGGATATGTTAAAAGGAACTCTAACTGCTTGTTTACCATTTATATTTCATTCGAATGCCAATGTAATGTTGATTGGTCTTTCTGCTATTTTAGGACATGTTTTCCCAATTTTTGCAGGTTTTAAAGGTGGTAAAGCTGTTGCAACAAGTGTTGGAGTATTGCTTGTTTATAACTGGCAATTTTTCTTACTTTCTTGGGCAATCTTTTTAATCACACTTTACATTACCAGCATGGTCAGCATGGCTAGTATGGTGGGCTTTACTTTAATTACGCTTGCATCATTCTTTTATCATGATTTGATTTTGACATGTGTAGCTGTAGCTTTAACAATCTTTGTTTTTGTAAGACACTGGGGTAATATTGAACGAATTAAAAATGGAACAGAAAATTTAGTTCCATTTGGTTTAGGCTACAAAAAGTGTCAACAAAAAAATAAATAACATTTAACCGATTAATCAAATACGATTAGTCGGTTTTTTAATAAAAATGGATACCACTAAAAAAGTAGTATCCATCTTTTGATATTTTAAAAGACCCGTACGCTAAAAGAAGTCTTAAAGGTTTCATGACCGGCTAAAACATTGTTAGCAAACTTTTCTTCAAGCTTTCCACTAGCTTGAACCGTATCTGCTAAGCCCCACCAAGGTTCGATGCAAACAAACTGTCCTTTAGCCGGATAACACGACCAAATGCCGGTAAACTTAGCATCCTTGGCCTTTAATGCTATTCCATGATCATCTTTATTATTTTTTAATACAAAGGTTGTTTCTTCTTGCTCTAAATCATAAATAATCGCATCATCTTTAAACGTCTCATGTGAAATCTTTAAGACATCACCTTTAGTCAAATAAGCATTTTTAGGATCTGTTAATCCTCCACTCAAAGGAATAACCTTACGTGCTTTATTTGGTAAGATTTCAATATAATAATCCTCATAAGCTTGTCCTTCTATTAAAGGAACCTTAAATGCAGGATGTGCACCTAATGCAAAATGCAACTCACTATCACTTGGGTTAATTACTTCATATTCTAATTCCAAGCTATCGGCAATCAAGCGGTAGTTTAGGCGTAAAATAAAGTCAAATGGGTAGTTTTCTTTAGTCTTTGAGTTTGGCTTTAATTCAAAACTAACGTAATCGCTTTGTTTTGTGACGACTTCAAAGTCACAATCACGCGCAAAACCGTGTTGCGTCAAATGATATGTTTTATCTTGCCACACGTATTGATCATCTTTTAACCGGCCTTCGATCGGAAATAAGACCGGTGATCGTCGTCCCCAATATTTTGCGTCAGCCGACCACATATAATCGATGCCGGTCTTTTTAGCGATTAAACTGGCTAATTCAGCTCCATGTTCATTGACTGTCGCACTTAAATACTGATTTTGAATTGTAACTGCCATCTAACATTTCCTCCTAGATAATCTTACAAGATATAGCGACTGAGGTCTTTATCGGCCACAATCGTGCCAATTTTTTGTTCAACATAGGCTTCTGTAATCGTGATTTGCCCCATTTGCATGTCTGGTCCTTCATACAGTAAGTCTTCCAATAATTTTTCTAAGATCGTATGCAAACGTCTCGCACCGATATTTTCTGTTTCATGGTTAACCTGGTAAGCGATTTGTGCAATTTTTTCAACTGCTTCAATTGTAAATGTTACTTCAATATTATCTGTCCTAATTAACGCGATATATTGTTTGATCAAAGCGTTATTTGGTTCTGTTAAAATCTTAACAAAATCTGTGGCAGTTAAGTCTTCTAGTTCCACTCTAATTGGAAAACGGCCTTGAAGTTCGGCAATCAAATCGCTTGGCTTACTTTCATGAAATGCTCCTGAAGCGATAAATAAAATATGATCGGTCTTGATAATGCCATATTTTGTTTTAATTTGTGAGCCTTCAACGATTGGTAAAATATCGCGTTGAACTCCTTCACGTGAAACTGAACCCGCATTTTGTTTAGATTTAGAGGTAATCTTATCAATTTCATCAATAAAGATAATCCCCATATTTTGTGCTTTCTTAATAGCAGCATCTGCAACATCTGCACTATTAACTAGTTTTTCCGATTCTTCACGTACAAAGACTTCACGTGCATCCTTAACACTCATCGTTCTTGTTACACGCTTTTTAGGCATCAAATTACCCAAAGTATCATTTAAATCAATTCCCATTTGACCTAACATATCAGATTGATTACCAAAACTTTGAGCTGGATCATCCATTTCAATTGTGATTTCTTTATTTTCTAATAGTCCGCGGTTTAGTTGTTCACTGACACTCAAACGTTGGTTCCGAATTTCATCAGTTACTTCTTCTTGCTCAGGTTCAAACCCTTGTGGCAACTTCCCATTTTGTAAATCTTGCATCAGTTGCATAAAGTTTAATTGTTGATTTTGTTTATTTTGCTTTTTTTGCGCTGGGACTAAAAGCTTAATCAAGCGCTTATCTGCCAATTGAACAGCTTGGGTACGTACTTGCTTATAAACTTCTTCTTGTTGCATCTTATAAGCTACTTCAACCAAATCACGTACCATAGATTCCACGTCGCGTCCGACATAGCCAACCTCAGTAAATTTAGTTGCTTCCACTTTAACAAAAGGAGCTCCAACAATTTTTGCCAAACGTCGAGCAATTTCTGTTTTACCTACCCCAGTTGGCCCAATCATCAACAAGTTTTTAGGTGTTACATCTTCTTGCATTTCTACTGGTAATTGCATACGCCGATAACGATTACGCAAAGAAACCGCAATAGCTTTTTTTGCATTTTCTTGACCAATAACATACTTATCTAATTCAGCTACAATTTGTTTTGGTGTTTTATCTAACTGTTCCATTTAATTAACCTCTTTGCTTACAATTCTTCTGCAATAATATTATGATTTGTAAAGATATCAATATCGCCGGCAATTCCAATTGCTGCTTTTGCAATATCTAATGCACTCATAGATGGAGCATATTTAGTCAAGGCTTTAGCTGCAGATAAAGCAAAATTGCCACCAGAACCAATCGCTAAAACATTATCATCTGGTTCGATAACTTCTCCAGAACCTGAAACCAATAAAAGATTATCTTTATCCATGACAATTAATAATGCTTCTAATTTTTGTAAAGCTTGATCACTACGCCATTCTTGTGCCAACTCAACAGCTGCACGTTGTAAATTACCACTGTATTCGTTTAATTTTTTTTCGAAACGTTCTTCAAGATTAAACGCATCAGCGACACTCCCCGCAAAGCCTACTACAACTTTCCCGTTATAGATTCTACGAACTTTACGTGCCGTTCCTTTCATGATAACTTTTTCTCCCATGGTCACTTGACCATCGCCTGCCATCGCTAAATGACCATTATGGCGAACTGCACAAATGGTAGTCGCGTGAAATGAAATAGGCATTGTTTTTCCTCCTTAAAATTTTGCCTCAAAACTATGCTCTAGGAAAATACTTACGATAATCCCTTTGCAAATGTTCGGGGGTAACATGTGTATAAATTTGTGTTGTCGATAAGCTACTGTGTCCTAATAACTCTTGAACTGCGCGTAAATCAGCACCATTACTCATTAAATGCGTCGCAAAAGTATGCCGTAATTCATGAGGATGAATCGTCGTTGTCAAAGAACTTCGCTTAACAATTTGATTTAAAATATAGGCGACTCCAGCCGCGGTTAATGGCGCTCCATGTTGATTAACGAAAACGTAATCGTGACATTGTTGATGTTTAGTCATCAAAGGTGTACGTACTTGTTCAAAATAAACTAGCAAAGCATCCTTACAAAAACGGCCGAAAGGAACATAGCGATCCTTAGAACCTTTACCATGTAATAGCATTGTTTGCGTACTAAAATCAATATCTTTTATAGTCAATCCTGTGCATTCACTAACCCGCATTCCTGTTGCATATAAACTTTCCAACAAAGCATAATCTCGCAAAGACCGCCAATCATCTCCCCTAGTCGCTTCAAAAAGCGCATTCATTTCTTTTTCATAGAAGAAATGCGGTAAGGATCGTGGTTGTCGCTTAAGCTGAACGTAGGCAAATGGATTATCATTAACGTACTCATTTTTCATTAAAAAGCGATAAAAAGAACGCAAACTCGAAACCATCCGTGAAATAGTTGTTGTTTTATACTGTTGATCATACAAATAACCCATATAAACATGTACATCAAAATTTGAAACATCAGCAAAGGACTGAGCGCCTCCATTTTCTAACAAGAACCGCTTAAACAATTCCAAATCCTCGCCATAAGCTTTCAAAGTTTCACCTGAATACTGTCGTTCAACTTGTAAATAACGTTTAAAATCACTAATCCAATGTTGTTCAAGAGACATCTGCACTCCGCCTTTCAATTAACATTCTCTTATATAGGTCAAAGTTAGTCAAGCTCTTTATGCTTTTCCTTAGCATAACTTAAAAAAAGGTGTGATTAAACAAATCACACCTCTTTGACTAGTCTAATTTATTTGCTTTGAATTTTGCCAATTCATCCAAGGCTCGTTGCGAAAGTTGCATATTACGTTCACGTTTGTCTCGAACTCGTTTACCCAATGGTCGAATAATTCCAAAGTTGGCATTAATAGGTTGGAAATTATCTTTATTTGCATGCGTAATATAATATGCCATTGCTCCCATCATTGTTTCTTCTGGGAAAATCACTGGCGCTTTTTCTTGTGCCAATAACGCTGCATTAATTCCAGCATAAAGTCCACTTGCTGCACTTTCAACGTAACCTTCTACTCCTGTCATTTGTCCAGCAAACAATAAATCTGGTCGCTTTTTAGTTTGATATGTTTGTTCCATCATTTGAGGTGAACGCAAATATGTGTTGCGATGCATTACCCCATAACGAACAAAACGAGCATTTTCTAAACCAGGAATCATTGAAAAGACACGCTTTTGTTCACCCCATTTTAGATGAGTCTGGAAACCAACAATATTATACAAATCTCCAGCCGCATTATCTTGACGCAATTGAACTACCGCAAATGGCTCTTTTCCTGTTCGCGGATCTTCTAAGCCGACTGGTTTTAGCGGACCAAAAAGCATAGTTTTTTCACCACGTGAGGCCATTTCTTCGATAGGCATGCAGCCTTCAAAGAATTTTTCATCTTCGAATTCATGAAGTTCGGCCGTTTGCGCATTGATCAATTCATGATAAAAAGCTTTAAATTCTTCTTCTGTCATCGGACAGTTTAAATAAGCTGCATCGCCTTTATCATAACGTGATTTCAAGTAAACCTTATCCATATCAAGTGATGATTTTTCTAAAATTGGAGCAGCCGCATCATAAAAATACAAGCCATCATCACCCATAAATTGCTTGATGTCTTTTGCTAAACCTTCTGCCGTCAATGGACCAGTGGCTACAACACTTAATCCTTCTGGTAAAGCAGTTAATTCCTCACAAACAATCTCTACATTTGGATGTTCTTGCAATGCTTGTGTCACAGCACCAGAGAATCCCTCACGATCAACAGCCAACGCTCCACCTGCAGGTACACTATTTGCATCAGCAGCTTTCATAATTAAAGAATTCAATTGACGCATTTCTTCTTTTAAAAGTCCCGCTGCGTTAGTTAATTGATTAGCTCGCAAAGAATTTGTACAAACTAACTCTGCAAAATTTCCTGTATGGTGCGCTGGTGTTGATTTTTGGGGACGCATTTCATATAAGCGCACCTTCACGCCACGATTAGCGATTTGCCAAGCCGCTTCACTTCCTGCCAAGCCAGCCCCGATAACATTAACTATTTTTTCCATTAAGTTTCTCCTCAATATTTACTTTATTCACCTTGAATTGCTTCTTGATAATCATCATTTGGACATTTAACTTGTAAACCCTTTTTAACCTTTTTGTATACGAGATAGTGACCACATTTAGGACAATCACGACCAACTGGTTTATCCCAAGAAATAAACTCACATTCAGGATAATTTTCACAACCATAAAAGAGACGATTTTTCTTGGTTTTTCGTTCAATAATTTGTCCTTTATGACAAACTGGGCAAGTCACACCAATCTCTTTAGTAATTGCTTTAGTATTACGACAGTCTGGGAACCGACTGCAAGCATAAAACTTGCCATACTTACCCATTTTAATAACCATCGGAGCCCCACAAATCTCACAATCAATTCCGGCTGGTTCATCTTTAATCTTAACTTTTTCTAACTTACTTTCAGCTAGTTGAACATCTTTAGCAAATGGTTGATAAAACTCGTCAATCAGTCTTACCCACTCTTGTTTACCTTCTTCAATTTCATCTAATCGATCTTCTAATTGCGCTGTGAAATTAATATTTAAAATATCTGGGAAACATTCTTCAATCATTGAATTGACGATTTCACCTAATTCAGTTGGTTCAAATTTACGTGTAACTAATTTAACATAATAACGCTTTTGAATCGTATTTAATGTTGGGGCATAAGTTGAAGGACGCCCCACACCTTTTTCTTCCAAAGTTTTGATTAAGGTAGCTTCCGTATAACGTGCCGGTGGCAAGGTGAAATGTTGATTAGCTTGATTTTTATCCATCATCACTTCATCACCTTGGGCTAATTCTGGCAAAATATTATCTTTGCGTTTAGCTTCAGCGTAGACCTTAGTAAAACCATCAAATTTAAGCTTTGAGCCATTTGCACGATAGGTTACACCGTTTTGTTCCAAATCAACTCGCATAGTATCAATAACAGCTGGTGTCATCTGACTAGCAACAAATCGTGACCAAATTAATGAATATAATTTTAGCTGATCTTTAGTTAAATATTTTTCTAATGACTCTGGTGTTCTTAATACAGATGACGGACGGATAGCCTCGTGTGCATCTTGTGCACCTTCCGAGATTTTTCCTTTACGTGGCTTGACAGCAGCATACTGTTCACCGTAAGTATCATGAATATATTCAGCCGCTTCATGTTTAGCTACATCTGAGATACGTGTTGAATCAGTACGCATATACGTAATCAAACCAACAGCGCCCCCACGACCAATACTAATTCCTTCATATAGTTGTTGCGCTATCATCATTGTCTTTTGTGTCTTAAACTTCAAGACATTATTAGCAACTTGTTGCATCGTGGAAGTTGTAAATGGTAAGGCAGGTTGACGTTTACGTTCCTTTTTTTCAACCTCTGCTACTATAAACGGCTGTTTTTTATCAAGCTTAGCCAACACTGCTTGCACTTCATCATTATTTTTTAATTCAGATTTTTTCCCATCTAAACCATAAAAGCTAGCTTCAAAACTACTTTTATCTTTTTTAAACTGTGCATCTAAGGTCCAATATTCTTCAGGGATAAACGCCTTAATTTCATTTTCACGCTTAATAATTAAATTAAGTGCAATTGATTGGACACGTCCAGCTGACAAGCCTTTTTTGACCTTCGCCCATAATAATGGTGAGATTGAATAACCAACCAATCGATCCAAAACACGTCTTGCTTGTTGAGCATCAACTAAATTCATATCGATTGCTCGCGGTGTTTTAAAGGCGTTTTTAACTGCATCTTTAGTAATTTCGTTGAAAACCACACGATTTTTATCTTTAGGATCTAAACCTAAAAGATACGACAAGTGCCAAGCAATAGCTTCACCTTCACGGTCCGGATCGGCTGCCAAATAAACGTGTGCTGCTTTTTTAGCTTCTTTGCGTAATTCTTTAATAATTTCACCTTTACCACGAATTGAAATATAATGTGGCTCATAATTATTTTCAACATCAATACCCATGGTGCTCTTAGGCAAATCACGAATATGACCTAAACTGGCCATAACCTTATAGCGTGAACCTAAATATTTTTCAATTGTTTTAGCCTTTGAAGGTGATTCAACAATGACTAAGTTCTTTTTAGTAGTACTCTTTTTACGAGTCGTTGTTTTTTTAGTTGTTGTAGGGGATTTAGGCAACTAACCCAACTCCTTTGTTATTTATTCATTTTATATATTAAAATCGTTATCATGTTATTCTATTTTATTGAAGTTTGTCAAGTAATTTGAAAATTCTTCTATTATATCTTGCGGTGTAAGTATCAATTTAGCCCCAGCTTGAATCAATTCATTACATCCTTCAGACAAAGGTTGATATAGTGATCCTGGAATTGCCAAAACATCTCGATTCTCTTGTAAAGCTAAATTAGCAGTAATTAGACTGCCACTTTTATGTCTGGCTTCAACAACCAGCGTAGCTTGAGCTAATCCAGCAATAATACGATTGCGATATGGAAAATGAAACCGCAATGGTTTTTCATCTAAACCATATTCACTAAGAAGTAACCCTTTTTTGCCAATTTCTTGTTGTAAAAAAGCATTACTCTTGGGATAAGAAATATTTAAACCCGTTCCAATTACCGCAATTGTCTTACCATAATTTTTTAGTGTTAAATTTTGAGCTAAACTATCTACTCCTTGAGCCAAACCACTTACAATTGTTAGCTTCATCGCTAATTTAGGCATAAAACTTTCTAATACTTGTGTAGCATAAGAACTCATCTGTCTTGCTCCAACAATCGCTAACATAGGTGTTTGTAACAATTTCAAATCACCTTTGCAAAATAGCACTAAAGGCGGCTGATATATTTCTTTTAATTGAAGTGGATATTGTTCATCTACAATTGTTAACACCTGACTATTAGTGATATTTAAAGCCACTTTTTGCGTTAATTGCTCACTTTTAAAAGCATCATAAAAGTTTTGAGCTTGTTTAGCCGTATAATTTAATAAAACCTGTAACTCTATTGGCGTTGGTAGGCGTGTAAATTTTTGATAAAATTGATAAAGCTTATATTCCCCACTTAAACCAATTCCTGGACAAAGATGCAAGCGTACCAAAAAGTCTCTTTCTTTCATTTAATATGTCACGTCCTTTTGCGTATTATTTTCCATCATAAAATACGCAAAAAAACACTTAAAACATGTATTTTGATTTAATTGGTTCAAAAGTTAAGCGATGAATTGGCGTTATTCCTAAGCTTTCTAAACCTGCCAAATGATTTTTGGTCCCGTAGCCATCATTTTTAGCAAAATCATAACCAGGATAAAGACGATCATAAAAAGTCATCAAGTGATCTCGATAAACTTTAGCTACAATACTTGCTGCTGCAATTGAAGCTGATTTAGCATCACCTTTAATTAACTTGTCTTGAGGGATTTGACTATCAATTTGCATTGCATCAATTAATAAATGTTGTGGTTGTACACTTAAATTTTCAACAGCTTGCTTCATGGCTTGTCTAGTAGCTTGATAAATATTAATATCATCAATCAGTTGATTGTCCGCAATGCCAATCGAAACACTCACAGCTACTTCTAAAATTTTTAAATAAAGTTCTTCGCGTTTTTTTTCAGATAATTGCTTAGAATCATTAACATCAACTAGATTAAAATCATGCGGCAAAATAACTGCTGCACTTACCACTGGACCAGCTAATGGGCCACGTCCAACTTCATCAATGCCTGCAATATAATCAATGTCTTGTTGCCATAACTGACGTTCTAATGTCAAACGTTTGGCAAACTGTTCTTGTTTTTGAGCTAGTTGTGCTTGTTTTTTATAGTAACTTTGTAATTGAGTTTGCACTCCTTTACGTTCATCGCTTGCTAACAATTCTAACTCTTGTTGACTAGGTGTACTTGCTAGTAATTCTTTAACTTGTTTAATCGTTAATTTTGTCATTTTTCCTAATCCTTTAACTTGCTTGCATTAACTGGAACTTTATCTAAAGTATAACAGCCTAATTTACCTTTACGAATTTCAATAATCAATCGTTCACTTGCACGTTCGTAATCATCTTTAAAGCCAAATTTTTGCGTCAACATTAACAAAATATCAACCACTGGCTCTTGTAATTGTTGTTGTGTCAAACGGTAACGTTCTGTAAGTGCCCCAGGATTAGTTGCAATAAAATGTTCTAAGGAATACAATGCCACATCATCTTTATGATAAAGCGTATCTTTGATTGCACCGGTTAAAGCTAATTTTTTACCAACTAACTCATCTTCGAATTTTGGCCATAATACCCCTGGAGTATCTAACAACTGTAATTCTTTACCAGCTTTTAGCCATTGTTGAGATTTAGTCACCCCTGGTTTATTACCAACTTGGGCAACATTTTTTTTGACTAATCGATTTAAGAGCGTTGATTTTCCGACATTAGGAATCCCTACACACATCGCCCGAATGGTTTGATTATTAATTCCACGTGCCTGTCTTTTAGCAATTTTATCGGCTAACATACTCATTAATTTTTTTTCAATGATTTTTAAAGCTCCTTGATTGCTATTAACTGCAATTGCTGGTTGACCGCAACTTTCATAGTAGTTAACCCACGCTTTAGTTTGCTTAGGGTCTGCTAAATCCATCTTAGTTAAAACAAGTAACGACATTTTATCATTTAATAATTCAGCTAACTGAGGATTACGCGAAGATTCTGGTAACCTTGCATCGACTAATTCTAAAACAACATCGACTGCTTTAAGATTTTCTTTAACTTGACGTAAGGCCTTTGCCATATGGCCCGGAAACCATTGAATAGTTGCCATCGTTTCATCATCCCTTCATTAATTATTAGTTAGAAATTAAATTTTTAAAAAAATAAAGTAATCAAGTACCATTGTAACATGTTTTTAGCTTTTTTGATTTTTAAAATAAATTTTCCAACTTCATTTAAACAAAAAAGTTTAGGCAAAATCAAAGCCTAAACTTAATTAATTTCAATAATCTAACTAAAAATGTGACCTGAACTTCTAGTTTTAATTAAAACTTTTGGATAATTGTCTAAAATTTTTCGCAATTTTACCAAACCATATCCACGCTTTGCTCAGTTAAATAAAAAATTTCTTCTGTTTTTGGTAAATTATCTATCAGTTTCTTAGGAATTTCATACAATTCTTCAGCAATAAATACGTCGATTGCAACACTTTCTTCAAATACTCCATCATTTAGCAATAAAATATAATCAACAAAAGATTTAATCTGATATAAATCATGCGTGATTAACAAAATGGTCTTGCCTTGCGCTTTTAATTGTTTAATTTGTTTTACAAACTTTTCTACACTATCATAATCCATGCCAGCTGTTGGTTCATCTAAAATTAATAACTTAGGGTCAGACAAGGTCGCAAGTAAGAATGAAAGTTTTCGCTTTTGTCCGCTCGAAAGTGTCGCCGTTTTTTGCTTTTTTTCTTTTATTAGATCAAATTTTGTCAAAAGCTCATCAATATTGACTTTTTGCTTAAAAAATGAAGCTTGTAATTTAATTAAATCATTAACACTTAAATCTTTTGGAAAATAATCTTCTTGAAAAACAACTCCAACTTCGTTTTTAATATTCAAATTATTTTTAATTTCACCGGAATCTTCTTTAATAAGTTTAAGCAAAATACTAATAAAAGTTGTTTTACCCGCCCCATTTTTTCCAAGTAGCGTATAAACTTTACCCAATGCTAATCTTAAAGATAACCCCTTCAAAACTTCTTTAGTACCATATTTCTTTTTTAAATCATTAATCTCAATTAAATTCATCTTTTCCCCAAAAAACAGATTTTTTAGCTACATCTTAATTTATTAAGTATAACTTATTTATTTTTATTTTTTTGCTCCTTGTCAAAAAACGGATTTAATTAATCATTTCTGGTTAAAGTTCTTTTTACAAAACAAAAAAACCGAGTAAAACACTGTTTTACTCGGTCTATCAATCACTTATCTTACATCATACGATGATCAGTTCTAGAAATAACGTCACGGCGTTGTTCTGGTGTCAAATCTCTAAAGCGAACTGCATAACCAGAAACACGAATAGTGAAGTTAGCATACTTAGGATTATCAATATCCTTGTCCATTTCTTCTAACAATTCACGCCCAAAGACGTTAACGTTTAGGTGGTAACCACCCTTATCGAAGTAACCATCTAACACGTTACGTAAGTTATCAATTTGCATGTCTTCATCATCAGTCCGGCCCAAAGCGCCTGGATTGATTGTTTGTGTATCAGAAATTCCATCTAATGCACATGCATAGTTTAACTTAGCTGTTGAGTTTAAGGATGCAAGCAAGCCATTCTTTTCACCTAAGAACTTACCATCATGATAACTTGGATTTGCCCCTGGAGCAAGTGGTTTACCCGCACGACGACCATCAGGAGTGTTACCTGTGTTCTTACCATAAACAACGTTTGAAGTAATTGTCAATAATGACAAGGTTGGAGTTGAATTACGGTATGTGTGTTGACGTTTGATTTGGCTCATGAAGTATTCTAAAATCCAGTTTGCTGCTTCATCAGCTTCATCGTTGTCATTACCATAAGTTGGGAATTCGTTTTGTGGAATATAGTCAACAGCAATGCCATCTTCATCGCGGATAACCTTAACATTACCATGTTTAATCGCCATCAAGGAATCAGCCGCATGAGAAATACCAGCAATCCCTGTTGCAAAGGTCCGTTTCAAATGCGTATCCATCAAAGCCAATTGTGGAGCTTCATAAGCATACTTATCATGCATGTAGTGAATTACATTTAAAGTATTTACATATAATTCAGCTAACCAATCCATGATATCCTTGTAGCGTTCGATAAATTCATCATAATCAAGCGTATCGCCTTCCATTGGTCTAAAGCGTGGGCCAACTTGCATCTTGGTGATTTCATCAACCCCACCGTTAATTGCATACAAAACAGCTTTAGCCAAGTTAGCACGAGCACCGAAGAATTGCATATCTTTACCGATAACAGTTGCAGACACACAACATGCAATCGCTGCGTCATCAGAACCCCAGTATTGTCTTAACAAATCATCATTTTCAAATTGGATTGATGATGTTTGGCGCGCAATCTTAGCTGCATATGTTCTAAAGCCTTTTGGTAAGCGTGAAGAATATAAAACAGTCAAGTTTGGTTCTGGGGATGGTCCCATGTTGATTAAAGTATGCAAGATACGGAAATCATTTTTAGTTACTAAGGAACGGCCATCGATATTCATCCCTGCAATTGATAATGTTGCCCAAATTGGGAAGCCAGAGAATAATTGGTTGTATTCTGGAGTACGTGCAAATTTAACCATACGTAATTTCATGATTAAATGATCGATTAATTCTTGTGCTTCAAATTCAGTGATCAAACCACGATCTAAATCACGTTGAATATAAATATCTAAGAATGCGGAAATACGACCGATTGACATTGCAGCACCGTTTTGTGATTTGATAGCTGCTAAATAACCAAAGTAAAGCCATTGGATAGCTTCTTTAGCATTAGTTGCTGGTTTAGAAATATCGTAACCATATGAAGCTGCCATTTCTTTCATATCAGCTAAAGCACGATATTGTTCAGTAACTTCTTCACGCAAACGAATTACATCGTCTGTCATTACCTTATTACCAATCAAGCTCCAGTCTTTTTTCTTTTGTTCCATCAAGTAGTCAATACCATATAAAGCTACCCGACGGTAATCGCCGATGATACGGCCACGACCATAAGCATCTGGTAAACCTGTAATAATCTTGTTTTTACGTGCTAAACGCATTTCATCTGTATAAGCATCAAACACACCTTGGTTATGTGTCTTACGCCATTTGTTAAAGATAAATGTCATTTCATCGTCAGTTTCATAACCATTAGAAACAAGTGCTTTGTTAGCCATGTTAATCCCACCAAATGGCATAAATGCTTGCTTCAATGGTTCGTCAGTTTGCAAACCAACAATTTTTTCTTCTTCTTTAATTAAATAACCTGGTTTATGTGAAGTAATTGTTGCAGGGATATTATTATCCATGTTATACACGCCATTTTTTTCGTGTTGTACTTCAAATAACTCTTGTAACTTATTCCATAATTTTTCTGTTGATGGAGCGGCTTTTTCTAAAAAGCTATCATCACCTGTATATTCAGTATAATTTTGCTTAATGAAGTCTAAGGTATTAATTTCTCTTTGCCATCTACCAGCTTTAAAGCCTTCCCATTCTTTCATAACCATTTTTTCCATAACTAACCTCCTTGGGTGTTTAAAAGTAATAGATTATTAGCGCTTTCAAGACATATAATACATTCTTTTGTGACAAATGTCAAAAGAAAATTCTGATATACAATGTAAATGTATTCTTATATTTCTGTCAAAAAGCGAGATTTTATGCAGTTGTTTGTGCTACACTTCATATTCTTCGAATATTTATTATAAGTTACAGCCAACTAAAATTTTTTAACGGCCAATATGTCAAAACAGCCTGTCCTTGAATCCATTCTGTTTTTACTGCACCAAAAGTTCGCGAATCTTTGCTTATTCGCCGGTTATCGCCTAAAACAAAATATCTACCTTCAGGTACTGTATCTACATTTAACAAATCTTTTAAGGTAAAATCCGAAGTATATGTTTGTTTGGTATCTAAATCCAATGGTTCCAAAAACTTTTCAGGAATATATTTACCATCAACATAAAGTTTATCATCTTTATATTCGATTTTCTCACCAGGCAAGCCAATTACGCGCTTTATATAAGTTTCACCGCTCGGCATTTTAATTACAACAATATCAAAACGCTTGATTTTACCAAAATGTCTAACTAATACTTCATCACGATTATGCAAGGTTGGTTCCATTGAATCTCCTTCAACTTGTAAAGGAACCAGTACAAATAAACGAATAAATAACGCCAAACAAACAGCACAAAAGATCAATGGAATCCAATAACCAAATCTAATCTTTTTCATTTTTTGCATTTTATTACCTTCACTGAATAAATTTATTTTCACTCACTAGTATACATATTTTTACTAGATATGACAAAAACACATCGTAAAAAACGATGTGTTTTATCTATTTATTTTAACAAATTAATTGCTTTTTGATATGCTGTATCTTTAAGAAGACGATACTTAGCTAATATTACATTTAAAGTTGTTTGCGTTATTTTCCCATTTTCTTGCAGTTTATTTTCTTGTTGAAACTGTGCTACAACATTTTTGGTCGTTTCATCAAAAGTCCCATTCACTGTTACTGTATAGCCCAAATCTGCTAAGATTTTTTGTAAAATACAAACTTGAAGACTTTCATCGCCAAGCTGATAATTACCATTTATTACACCTTGGGTGGTAAAAACCGTGCTATTTGCGGTTATGTCTGGTTGTAAGCCTTTATGATGAATCCAATTTCCCTTAGGTGTTAACCATTTTGCAATTGTTAATTTAAGCTCTGTTTGATCTTTAAATGGTATAGTAGTTTGTACTGTCCCTTTCCCAAAAGACTTAGTTCCTACCAACTTAACATGCGCACTTTGTTTCAAGGCTCCTGCGAATATTTCAGCAGCACTAGCTGAATTTCCATTAATCAAAACCGTGGTTGGTTCAAAAATCTTAAACCCTTTATCATACTTCGCTTGTGCTTTGTATACTTGCTTTTGACCTTGTTTATCTTCAATTTGCATAATTGTTTTACCGTCTTTCAAAAACATCGATGATAAATTCAAGGCCTGATCTAGCAAGCCACCTGGATTATCCCGCACATCAATAATCCATTTTTTAGCACCTGATTTTCGTAATTTCTTAATCATAGTTTTAAACTCTTGTGTTGTTCGTTTCGAAAAACTAGTAATCTGAATATAACCAACTTGTTTATCGTTTGAATCAATAAAACCATTTACGGTTGCTACATTAATTTCTTTACGCATTAGTGTTTTAGTTAATATTTTATCTTGACGCTTAAACGTCATTTTAACTTCAGTATTAGCCTTTCCCTTAATCAATTTAGTAACTTGATTTAAACTTTTATTATCAATTTTTTTACCATCGATTTTTAAAATGATATCCCCTTTTTGTAAATCTGCTGTTTGCGCAGGTGAATTGGGTGTGATTGCTGTAATTTTAACTCCTTGATCATCCTTAGTAACTTCGACACCAATGCCTACAAAACTACTAGAAATAGTTTCATTAAGATTTTTTGTTGCCTGTTTGTCTAAATACTCTGAGTATTGATCATCTAAGCTTTTTACCATCCCCTCAATCGCACTATCGGTTAATTTATTAGCTTTAACATCTTGATAGTAATTATCTGAAATGGCTTGATAAACTGTACTAATTTTTGCTAACGATTTATTTGTTTTTTGTAAAGCATTTAATTGATCATTTAATAACCAATACATTCCACTTGCTCCTATAAAAAGAGCTAATACCCCAATTAGTACTACTACCCCCAGACTATATTTTTTAGTATTTCGCCTTTCTTTTCGCATAAAAATTCCTCTTTGATATCTAAGCTAATTTTTCAAGATAATTATGCCAAGCATCGTCAAATACCGACATACTTGGCAAATAGCCTGCATTTAATTCTAGATAAGCTGAAACTTCTTCATACTCACTTGCTTGTTTAGGAAAACTTTGATCATAAAAAGCATTATTAGCAAATTGTGCTATTTCATCAATTGCATTAGGATCTCTTTGAGTCATTAAATACTGATAAAAAGATTGTCTTTTCATTTTTAATCTCCTTGATTACTCTAATGGTATCGAAACTTTAAATAAAAATTTATCTTTATTTAAATCAAGTTCTTGGCCTTTTACTGTAAGACCTTGTTTTTCAACAAGTTTATTTAAGTCTAGTGTGATTGTCTCTTTTTTAGTATTGATACGCACTCCTTGACCTAGGTCATAATTTCCTTTGATGTAACCTAAGATAAAACTAGGCGGTGCATTCAATGAGCCAATTGCTACTGACTTTGCTTTAAGCATAATGTTACCTTCTTTATCTAATTTAGGTTGCGTATATAAAGTAAAAGATACATCTTTCCCTAAAATTTTTGTTGTTCCCATCAAAATTGCCGATTTATCTAGTAAAAAACGATATTTAATACCCTTTTTTTCTTTTTTAGCTAAATAATAATTAATTGCAGCATTGAGCTGTTCTTTATTCATCGATACATCTATATCCGCCGTTTGTTGTGCCTTTATTAATTGTGTAGCACTTTTTTGAATCTGTATTTGATCATTACTTGGCATCGTCACCTTAAGCCAAATGAACGCTCCAGTTGCAAGTATCAAAGCTAATAATACAATAAAAGCCCACTTCCATGGATTTATTTTCTTTTTCAAAATCTTATTTTGTTTACGTGTTTGCATTTCGTTACTCCTTTTGCCACTTATCTTTATTAGCTTGCATAACTTGATACAACTGTGAAGCCATGTATTTGTAACCTTTTAAATTAGGATGGAAATGATCAGCACTTGATAAGTAGTTATTTTTTTCTTCTTGGTTAGTTAAAATATTTTCAAGTTTATCACTAGATATTTTCGTCAAATCAACAGGCGTTGTTTGTTTCAATTTTTGCTTAGATTGTTTCAAATATTGTCCTTGTGAAAGTTGTTGATTAATATCGACAAAATACACTTCTTTTGTACTTTCACCCACATTTTGCGCAATTTGATTCCAGCGGTTAGTATATTTTTGCAAGTCAGTTATTTGCGGAAAATAAACATAAAATGGGTTATAAATACTAAATAAGAATATTGGTGCTTTTTTGTTATAACTACGAATTTTTGATAGTAAATCTGTCAGTGATTTTTGATATTTTTTTTCAGCTTTAGGCATTGCACTATCTAGTTGGTTAGATGCTAACAATAAAAAATTATCCTGTAAAACTTTCATTAAATCATTACCACCAACGGTCAAAGTAATTACATCTGCTTTTTTTAACTTTTTTTGAATATTTGCTTGTTGTTCAATTCGTGTTTGAATTTGATCACTACGATCACCAGTTTTACCAAAATTGGCAGTTTGAACTTGATAATCTTCTTTTTGTAATCGTTTTTTTATCAAATATACATAGCCACCTTTATTTGTTGTATCACCAACTCCATGTGTCAACGAATCCCCAATTGCTACTAGAGAAATTCTTTTTTCCTTTTGTGGGGATGCAAAATTTGAGCTTAGTTCTTGATGCGGTTTAAAAAATAAAAATAATCCCCCTAAAAACACTAAGGTTAAACATACTAAACTAACAATAAAAATAAGACTGCTTTTAAGATGTTTCACTTTAATCTTTCCTAACTTTAAAATCTAACTTTTAATAATTTTACCGCAAAAACCTCTAGTATGCTACAATTGACTTAAAGCCTTATACAGAGCTTAAGAGAAGATTAACTCTTTTTTAAAGGAGTGTTAATATGACTAAACCACAAAATTTATTTAATCAATTATTTAACTGTTTTTGTGCTACCTGTTGTTTAGGTTTTAATATTTGGTTAAATATCTGGCTTTTAAAAACTACTAATTCTTCTACTAGTCTGATTATTGCAGCTAGTTTACAATTGGGTTTTGGATGTTGTTATTTTGGATTAAAAATCCTTGCTAATTCTTTAGCAAAAACCAAAGCTTATCATGTGTTTAGCCTCCTAAGTCTAGCCTTTGGTTGTTTTTTTATCAGTAGTTGTTTTTTTATACTTAACTTTGGACTAAGCTTGAATGCTTGGGGATGGTGCTTTTTTGGTTTAAGCTTAATCTGGAGTATATTGCGCACAATCTTTAAAAGTATTTGGCCTAATTGCCACCCTATTTATGGTATAATCAGTGGTCTCTTGTTATTTAGTAGTAATTTTATTATTTTAACTTGGCAATTACAGATAGTTTCGATTTGGTTAATAAGTGCTTTAATTTTAGGCAGTTTGAGTTTTTGTTTGCAAAACTTTTCTAAAACTACATTATTCGGTAATTTTTTCGAACTTTTTGCTCTTTTAAGCTGGATTCTTGGATTTATTTTACTGGTAAACTAAAAAACTTTCTTACTAGCTGATATGTACTTTTTTACTGGATGATCCAGTAAAAAAGTATAAATCAAAAAAGTAAGAAAGTCTTTTTTTACTTGCGCCGATAAACCAAAAACTCATGTGGATAATGATTTTTTTCATCGATTTTCCCTGATTTTTGTTCAATCAACTCAAATTCATCATAATTTAAAGTAGGCATCTTAGTATCACCTTCAAATGTTGCTGCAATTTGTGTGACGTATAGCAGATCTACTTGATCTTTATATTGTTCAAACAAAGAAGCCCCACCAATGATATAACATAATTCAGCAGCATGTTCAGCCAGCCATTCATCCAATTTAGCTTTACTATTTAGTACACAGACTTGCTTATTATTCGCATATTTATCAGCAAGTGTCACATCATGCGTCAAAATCACATGTAACCTATTCGATAACAGCCCAGGAAAACTTGCAAATGTTTTTTTACCCATAATCATCGGATGACTGGCAGTTACTTGTTTAAAGTAGGCTAAATCAGAGGGTAAATGCCACGGAAGTTTACCCTGATAGCCGATATGTCCTGCTTGATCTTGCGCCCAAATAAATCCTAACATGCTGGCCTCCTAAACTGCTACCGGCGCTTTAATTGCCGGTGCAGGTTGATAATTTTCAACCTTAATGTCATCCATCTCAAAGTCTAAAACTGCTTTTTTAGTTGGATTTAACCATAAAGTTGGTGCATCTTGTGGCTTTCGTGTTAATTGCTCTTTAACTTGTTCAAAATGATTGCTATAAATATGAGCATCACCTAAAGTATGCACAAATTCACCAACTTGTAAGCCTGTTTCGCGTGCAATCAGATGTGTCAACAAAGCATAACTTGCAATGTTGAACGGGACACCTAAAAAGACATCCCCACTTCTTTGATATAACTGACAGCTCAACTTATTATCCGCTACATAAAATTGAAAAAGACTATGACATGGTGGTAAAGCACTGGTTGGTACATCTTCTGGATTCCAAGCTGTGACAATCAAACGCCGCGAATCTGGCGTTGTTTTAATCATTTCAATTACATCTTTAATTTGATCGATTGTTTGTCCTTGACTAGTCTTCCAATGACGCCATTGTGCACCATAAACATCACCTAAATTACCGTATTTTTGTGCAAATTCATCATCAGATACAATTTTTTGACAAAAAATATCTTTTTGTTCATGATAAATCTCAGCAAACTCAGGATCTTTTTGTGAACGCAAACCAAAATCTTGCATATCTGGGCCCTGATATTGAGCACTATTTACCCAATTTTTAAATGCCCATTCATCCCAAATGTGATTATTATGCTTTAATAAATATTGAATATTCGTATCACCACGTAAAAACCATAACAATTCACTTTTAATCAATCCAAAAGGTACACGTTTAGTTGTTAATAACGGAAAACCTTGACTCAAATCAAAACGCATTTGATAACCAAACAAACTTTTAGTCCCTGTATTGGTACGATCTGTTTTTAAAGTTCCGTGATTTAAAATATCTCGGATTAACTGCAAATATGGTTCTTCTAAAATCGCCATCTAAAACACTCCCTTATTTATTCCACATACTGCCCTAATTCTTCCCAGCGTAACATTTTTTCTTCTGCCTGTTGTTGACATTCGTCAATTTGACGCTGTAAATCGCCTAATAAAGCATAATCGTCACCTTTAGCAGTATTCATCTGCATAGTTAATTCGGCTTGCTTTTGCTCTAATTGTTCGATTTCTTCTTCTAGCTTAGCATATTCAATCTTTTCAGCATAGGTTAATTTGGTTTTCACCTGCTGTTTTGCCGGTTTTTCTTGAACCTGTTTTTTTATTTGAGTTGTTTGAACCTTTTCGTTAGTTTGTTGTCTTTTAAGATAATCACTAAACAAACCTATAAAACGTTCAATCTTAGCTTGACCTTCAAAGACTAGTAATTCATCTGCTACCTTATCCAAGAAATAACGATCATGCGACACAGTAATTACCGTTCCATTAAAATTTTCAAGATAATCTTCTAATACCGTTAATGTTGCAATATCTAAATCATTAGTCGGCTCGTCTAACAACAAAACATTTGGTTGTTGCATCAAGAGCTTTAATAAATATAAGCGCCGTTTTTCTCCACCAGAAAGCTTACGAATCAACGTTCCGTGCATGAATCGTGGAAATAAGAATCGTTCTAAAAGTTGCGTCGTACTGATTCTTTCACCATTCTTATCAACGATATCTTGACCGATTTCATTTAAATAGTTAATCATACGTTTATCTTCTGGAATTGGTTCTGTTTGTTGTTGATAATATGCCAATTTAACCGTTTCACCTACGATTAATTGTCCTTGATCAAGACTTAACTTACCTGCTAAAGCATTCAAAAAACTTGATTTTCCTGCACCATTAACCCCTGTAATCCCAATTCGATCTCCGGCTTTAACCAATAAGTCAAAATCTTTAATAATTTGGTGCGTTGCAATTTTTAAGCTTGCATTTTGTAATTCCAAAACTTTTTTACCTAATCGGCTTTGTGCCAAATCAATTTGAACATTACCATCAACTTGAACTTTATTTAAATTTCCTTCTAGCTCTTCGAAACGATTAATACGTGCTTGTTGTTTAGTTGTACGTGCCTTAGCTCCTGTACGCATCCAAGCTAATTCTTTTTTATAAAGTTGCTGTTGTTTATGTTCTTGAATCAATTCACGCTCAACACGTTGTGCTTTTTGGCTAACAAAGTCTTGGTAATTGCCACTGTAAGTGTATAGCTTACCAAATGATAATTCCATAATTTGTGTTGCTAAACGATCAAGAAAGTATCTATCATGAGTTACAACTAACAAGGCTCCCTTATAATTAGCCAAATAGCCTTCCAACCATGCAATTGAATCGAAATCCAAATGGTTAGTTGGTTCATCTAATATCAATAAATCTGGTGCTTGTAATAAAACTTGCGCTAGTCCTACTCGTTTCTTTTGTCCACCAGAAAGACTAGCTACTTGTTGTGTCAGATCCGTAATATGAAGTTGCGTCAAAATCATCTTCACATCACTTTCTGCATTCCAAGCATCTTCTTGATTCATTAAGGCTTCAGCTTTGATGTAACGTTGTTCGCATTTTTTATCGTCTGGATTTTGACCATAAGCTTCCACCGCTTGTTCATAAGCACGAATAGTTTGAAAAACAGGTGCAGCTCCATCAAACACTGCGTCTAATACACTTTTTTGCTCATCCAGTTGAGGTTGTTGCATTAAATAGCCAATCCGATAATCATTAGGACAAATCAAATCTCCTTGGTCAGCTGGATCAATTTGACTTAATGCATTTAATAATGTTGTCTTACCTGAGCCATTGGTCCCAATAAGTCCGATTCGATCGCCCTCATTAATAATGAAATTTAAATCTTCAAATAATGTTTTTTCTCCATAAGTTTTAGTTAAGTGCTCGACTCGCAAAGTTTGCATCTACTTCACTCTTTCATTCATTGATAATTGCTCTATAGCATAGGCTTGTAGGTCTCGGCTATTATTTTTAAGTTGACCATCCAAAACTAATTGCTCAACTCTTGCTAATAATTCACCTAAACTAGGCCCTGGTTGATAGCCTAAGGCCATTAAATCTTTTCCATTTAGACAAAGCTGTTTTTTATTTTTTAATGGCAACAATTCATATTGAGTCATTAATTGTTCTTCTTTCCAACCAAAGCCAGCTTGTAAAGCTAATTGATTTGCACAACTAATTAAATCTTTTCCCGTTTCAAATAACAATCGTTTAGTCACATTTTCAGTCTTTAACGATTGCAAAAACGCTATAACTTTTTGTGTCTTTTGAATAGTTTCATTAGCACATTTCCAAGCACGTAATAACTCTACTGTATCTTGTTTTGTCAAATTCAAACAAAAACTCAAGTAAGCCCAACATTGTTCATCGCTTTGACAACTAAAAGGTTGCATTTCTAACATAGTTTGTAATCCTTGCTTTTTAGTTTCCAACAGCGGACAATAACGATACATCTTAGTTTCAATAAATGCTTGTAATCCCTGAGATGGGGCTTTTCCTTTTAATAGTTTAATCCACTCAACATGAATTCTTTCAACCGCAATTTTTTCTAATAAAGGTGCGTTTTGAACGATTGCCTGAAGTGTTTGTTTTTCAATTTTAAAATCCAATTGACTAGAAAAACGCAGGGCTCGCATCATTCGTAAAGCATCTTCATGAAACCGTTCTTGCGCAATACCAACGGCTCGAATAATATGCGCGTCTAAATCGGATAATCCTCCAAACAAATCAACAATCTGACCATTAGAGTCCATTGCCAAAGCATTAATCGTCAAATCACGTCGCTTTAAATCCTCTGCTAATGAACGTACAAATTCTACTTTATCTGGGCGCCGATAGTCTTGGTATGTCGATTCTGTACGAAAAGTCGTAATCTCATAGCCAATCCCATGATCTAAAACCATTACAGTTCCATGTTCAATCCCTGTATCAACCGTTTTTGAAAAAATTTGCTTAATCTCTGCAGGATAAGCACTTGTGGCAATATCAATATCATGAATCTCCAAACCTAATAAAGTATCGCGCACACTGCCACCTACAAAATAAGCTTCAAAGCCGGCTTCTTGAATTTTCTTTAAGATTGGTAATGCTTCTTTAAATTTTTGAGGAATTTTTGTCAATCTCATAAAATATTTTCCAATCCCACCATTAATTCTTGATATTTTTGAATCTTTTCAACTGCCACTGCTACACCTGACATAAATGAAATACGATCAAATGAATCCTGACGAATTGTTAATGCTTCACCTTTACCACCAAACAATACTTGTTCATGCGCCACATAACCTGGTAAACGAATTGCATGAATCTTCATTCCTTGATAATCAGCGCCTCTTGCTCCCGGGAGTAATTCTGTTTCTTGCGGGTTACCTTGAATATGTTCTTGTCTAACTTCAGCAATCATCTTAGCAGTATTAAGGGCTGTTCCTGATGGCGCATCTAATTTATTATCATGATGCATCTCGATTATTTCAACATCAGGTAAATACTTGGCGGCTTGCTTAGCAAATTGCATCAATAGCACAGCTGAAATACCAAAGTTTGGCGCAATCAAACCACCAATTTTTCTTTGACTGGCAATCTCTTGTAATTGAGTCACCTGTTGAGCAGTTAATCCAGTAGTCCCAACAACAGGTGAAATACCGTGTTCTAGTGCAAACTTAACATTTTCAAAAACAGCACTAGGATGAGTAAAATCAACCCACACATCGATTTTGTCGGTCGCAATTTCTTCTTTGTCACGATATACAATTACATCTTGATTTTGATATTCAATTAACTCATTTAAATTTTTTTCTTGTGCCTTAAGATCATATACTGCTGTCAATTTAAATTTAGGATTATCTATAATCATTTGGACCGTTGTGGCACCCATTTTACCTTTAAATCCTGCTACTAACACATTTATCATTCAAATCATTCCTTCTAAATATATATATTACTATCATATCATAATCTTCTTTTATTTTTAGCGTTATTTCTTTAAAAGTGTTATGATAGTAAGGCAAACATTTATGATCTGGGAGGGAGTCTTCTTGAAAAATGAGGAAAAAGTTCGCTTGCTCGATTTATTAATGATTACTATTGGCTGTGGTTTATATGCCTTTGGTTTAGTAATGGTTAATATCGCCAACAATCTTGCGGAAGGTGGCGTTACGGGAATTACATTAATATTACGCTATTGGTTGCATATTAATCCGGCTTACTCAACTTTAGCACTCAATATACCTTTAATCCTTATTGGCTATCATTATTTAGGGAAACGTTCTTTATTATATACAATATTTGGTACTATCACCTTATCCGTTTGGATTTGGATTTGGCAACGAATTCCTTTAAGCATCGATATTCATCATGACTTATTTATTGCTGGTGTTTTAGCCGGAATTTTAGGTGGTGGTGGCTCTGGCTTAGTTTATCGTTTTGGTGGAACTACCGGTGGTGCCGATGTTGTTGCACGTATCTTTGAAAGGCATCGCGGAGTTGCTATGGGAAAAACATTATTAATTTTTGATACCATCGTGTTAGTTCTTTCATTAAGCTATATCGATATCCGTCAAATGATGTATACCCTATTAGCCGCCTATGTCTTTTCACGAATTGTAAACTTCACACAAGAAGGTTCATACGCTGCTCGTGGCGTTATTATCATCACTTCTACGCCAGAGACAATCGCTCATGATATCATGGAAAACCTCGATCGTGGTGTAACTTACTTACACACTGAAGGTGCCTATTCTAACGAACAACGTAAAGCTATCTATTGCGTTGTGAGCCCTAGTGAACTTACTGCGGTTAAACGTATCATAGATAATTATGATCAACGGGCATTCGTTTCAATTCTTGAAGTAGGAGAAGCTTTAGGAGAAGGCTTTTCTTTTGAACCCCAAAAATAAAATTTTACAACCAATCCAGGCTTTGCCCTGGATTTTTTTGCCTGTAAATCATTAGATTTTTAGCAGGTACTAGTCTAGAACGTTTTTTTGTGTTAAAGTTAAAGTAACTTCTTATTATGAATTAGGGGGATAATCAAATGTCTTTTCCTTATGAACAACACTTTCGGAAATATTTACAAACTGAAAAATTTTTAGAAGACATCACGATTAATGATATTTGTCATGATGTTTCTGATCTTTTTATCCATTTACGCAATTTTAACCCTATTTACCGTGAAAATCCTGATCTTTCCTTACTAGAACAAAGTGATATCAAAGATTATTTCAATATGTTACAGGTTAAACGTGAAATCAAAAATTCTACTTACAATAAGGTACTAACTCATCTAAATAGCTATTTTATCTTTTTGTTCAGTCATAAGTTAACAACTAGTATGCCAACGTTAACACTTAAAGGACTTGCAAAACAAGAAACTTCTATTACCGGTTTAGATTGGACAACTAATTTAACAACTTTTCTTACAGATCAAAGTTTAAGTTATTACACACGTTTAATGTTATTATTGCTCAGTAAGTTTTATACGATTAATGAAATTCTACAGCCAAACTTTTATCAAATCTTAGCTAACTGTGAGCTATCTGTTGAACAACAAAAGTTTTTGACCGAGTTTATGGTTTTTATTGCGCCTTTACAAGAACTTCAAAACTGTCAAGATTTGTTTTTAAAACAACGAATTAACTTGGCCAATCCTCGTTTGAGTTTACCTGGATTGCATAAATTTTTAAAAAAGGATCAAGCTCATTGTAGCTTAATCCTTAGTCCACAGAAACTTTATCAAAGTGCTATTTTATATCATTTAAATACTCATCTTGATACACCAACTGAGCAATTACTAACAACATTGAGACTTAATCCGACATCTTTAATTTATTATAAAAAGCAAGCCGCATTACTTTAAAAAACCTAGTTGTAGGAAAAATGCTTCCTACACTAGGCTTTTTTAATATAGTTCGCTATTTAATTCAGTAAATAACTGTTCCATTTCAAAATCATCATTGACTTGTTGTAAATATTTTTGAACACAATACAATGCTTCTTCACGTAAACCGACATTTCTAAAAAATAAAGTTGCATCATGCAAAAAGTCGACGGACTCATCTAATTGCTTTAAAACTGCTTGATAATCTTCAATAGCTTCATCATAACGATCTAAACGAACCAATGCTTTTCCACGATTCCAATATAGTTGCGGATCGCTTTGTTCTTGTGACAAATACTCTTCTAATAATGCTAAGTTTTCCTCATCTAATTTCAATGCATCTAACAAATTGCTTAGCTCAAGTAACAAAGTCAAGTTTTCTGGTTCAAGCTCTAATCCCTTATGCCAGTATTTTTGAGCTTGCTCATTTTGTCCTAACTTAGCAGCCACACGTCCTGCCATTTGATATAATTCGACATTATATGAATCAACACTTATCCCCTCTTGAAATGTCACTAAAGCATCATTTAGTTGCCCATTTTGTTCATATGCAACACCTAAATAAGGATAAAGTGTTGCATAGTCAGCAGTCATTTCTTTTAGTTCTTCAAAATTTTGAATAGCATGTTCGTAATCTTTTAGCTGTAATTGAGTAAAAGCCAATTGGAACAACGTATCAGCATCTAATTGAGGCAACGGTATTTGTTCCAAATACTGTCGTGCTTGTTCAAACTCTCCACTGGCTGCATATGAGACACCTAAACGTTGTAAAATGTTAACCTTAGCATATTCTAAAATATCTGCTTTTATTAATTTCAAATAAAATTCGCTTGCTTGGCGATATTGTTTTAAGCTAAAGTAAAGTTCTCCTAAAGCAAACCAGATTACAGCCTCATCTGGAGCTAAACGATAAGCTTGTAATAATTTTTGCTCACTAATCTCAAATAACCCCTGTGTTTGATAAAGATCTGCTAAAACTAACAAAGCTTCTAAATAAGCATTCGAAGTAGGTGTTACTTGTTTTAAGTAATTTAATGCCTCATCATCTTTGCCTTCACTTATAGCAATTTCTGCTAATACCGTTTTCAATTCATCCTCAGTTGGAAATTGTTCTAATAATTTAGTATAAACACGCTTAGCCATGTTAGAAAAACCTAAAGAATACAACTCTTCTGCTAAACTAAATAACATTTCGGGTTCATCTTTGCGCAAAGCCCAAAAAAACTCTTTTTCAGCAGCTTGAATCTGTCCTTTAAGCAATAAATCTAATGTCTTTTCAGAATACGTCATCTAATCTCACCTTTTAATATTATCTTTTATAATACTAACATAACTTCTTTGATTTTACATCGTATACTAAAAAAGAACCTCAGATTAAATCTAAGGTTCTTGGATGTAATTGAAATTAAAAATTATTTAACTGCATCTTTAAGTGCCTTACCTGGTTTAAAAGCAGGTACCTTGCTTGCAGGAATTTCGATTTCGTCGCCAGTTTGTGGGTTACGACCCTTACGAGCTGCACGT